>OOEE01000094.1_pt1 | contig 10727 bp, 5 predicted proteins | sample 1670541 | NCBI WGS metagenome assembly OOEE01 (sample SAMEA98149918, study PRJEB22522) | marine metagenome | biome: marine biome; feature: marine water body; material: sea ice | place: Arctic Ocean | collected 16-Sep-2015 | depth 1.1 m | reverse complement strand
TCAATTCACATTGAACGGTATAAAATTGAAATCGATCGAAATTCAGAAATGTCAGAACAGACAATGAAAATGATTCCAAATTTAAGTTTGTCTGAAGTTAAACATTTAAATGATGATGGTATTGTAACAGTTGGTACATTTGTAAAACCTGGTGATATTTTAGTTGGAAAAGTAATTTCTAATAATACATCTGAACAATTACCAGAATCAAAATTGCTACGCGCTATTTTTGGAGCAAAGGCAAAAGGTGTTAAAGATAATTCTTATCGAATGCCAGATGGTGAATATGGACGAGTAATCGAAACGGTAACATTTAATCGTCGAACGAAGTTAACCTACAAATTTGAAAAAATTTACGTTTTTATTGCTCAAATTCGAAAAATTCAAGTTGGGGATAAAATTGCAGGTCGCCATGGTAATAAAGGAATTATTTCTCGAATTTTAGCACGTCAAGATATGCCTTTTTTACCCGATGGTACACCGATTGATATTATTCTAAATCCATTAGGCGTACCATCACGTATGAATGTTGGACAGCTTTATGAGTGTTTATTAGGGTTAGCGGGTGATAAATTAAATTCTCGTTTTAAAATTTTACCATTTGATGAAATGTATGGATTAGAAATGTCTCGTATCTTAATTAATAAAAAATTGAGACAAGCATCGATTAAAAAAAATGAAAGTTGGTTATTTAATCCTTATGCTCCAGGTAAAATGGTTTTAATTGATGGACGAACAGGAAAAGAATTTGAAAATCCTATTACTGTTGGAAATGCTTACATGTTAAAATTGATTCATTTAGTTGACGATAAAATGCATGCAAGAGCAACTGGTCCTTATTCACTTATAACTCAACAACCGTTACGAGGAAAAGCTCAACATGGGGGACAACGATTTGGAGAAATGGAAGTATGGGCGTTAGAAGGCTTTGGTGCTGCATTTACTTTAAAAGAACTTTTAACAATAAAATCAGACGATATGCAAGGGCGAAATGAGACATTAAATGCAATTGTTAAAGGTCAACAAATTCCACAATTTGGAATTCCTGAGTCATTTAAAGTTTTATTACAAGAATTAAGATCTATTGGTTTAGATATGAGTACGTATAAAATTGAAAAATTTAGCTCTTCTAAAAGATATGAAATTGAGGTTAATTTAATTGAAAAGTATAATGCTTTATCAAAAACATTTTCACCAACCTCAAATATAAATGATATTTCATTTTAATAATTATGATACAATTTGCAAAAGAATTTAATTATATCAAAATTAAATTGGCATCTCCTTTTCGGATCTTGCAATGGGCAAACCGAAAATTACCAAATGGTCAATTTGTTGGAGAAGTACAAAAATCTGAAACAATTAATTATAGGACTTTTAAACCCGAAATGGATGGGTTATTTTGTGAGCGGATTTTTGGTCCAAGTAAAAGTCTTGAATGTGCTTGTGGAAAATATAAACGTGTTAGATATGAAGGATTAATTTGTGAAAGATGTGGTGTTGAATTAACAGAATCACGAGTAAGACGACATAGAATGGGATATATAAATTTAATTTATCCCGTAACTCATGTTTGGTACATTAATAGTCGACCAAATTTTATGGCTCTACTGTTAGAAATTGAAGAATCTGAAAAACAATTAGATACAACTTATACACCTCGTTCAAAAAAATGTCGAAATCAAAAATGTAGAGGTTTAAAATTAACAACTTCAACAGTTATTGATTTATGGGATGAAAGAATTAAACGTATTAAACTTGCTTCTTTAGCATATTTTATTGCTGAAGATGAAATTTCATTTTATGGTTTACATTGGGATTTACAACAATATCGAAGAAGTCGTGAATTAGGTTATAGTGGATACCCTTTAAAACCTTATCCGAAACCACAAAATCGAAGATACAATACACCAAAATATTTATTACGCGCTACCCCAAATTTTTTAATTGGAGCGCCATTAATAAAACGTGAATTAGAAAAATTGAATTTAAAATCTGAAATCTTTAGAACAAGATGTTTTGTTTTAGTCTGTACAAAGGTCTTAAATAAAGAGAAACCACTTTATAACGAATCACAATGGTTTAGAAAATGGGAGCAACAACGAATTTATAAAATTCGTGAACAGGCAATAAAACGAATTCGAATTCTAGAGAATTTAATTGGAACAGGCTCACGTCCATCTTGGATGATTTTATCTATTCTACCTGTTATTCCACCAGCATTAAGACCTATGATTCAATTAGAGGGTGGTCGTTTCGCTACTTCAGATTTAAATGAATTATATCGTCGAATTATTACTAGAAATAATCGACTTCTTAGATTGTTAGAAATCGATGCTCCTCAATTGATTATTCGTAACGAAAAACGATTATTACAAGAAGCGGTTGATACATTAATTGATAATGGAAAACGAGGAAAAATTGCTTTAAGTGCAAACAATAGACCTTTAAAATCATTATCTGACATTATTAAAGGAAAACATGGCCGTTTTCGTCAAAATCTGTTAGGAAAACGAGTAGATTATTCAGGACGATCAGTTATTGTAGTTGGACCCAGTTTAAAATTGAATCAATGTGGCTTACCATATGAAATGGCTATTGAACTTTTTCAACCTTTTGTAATTCGAGAATTAATTAATCAAGGTTTGGCAAATAATATGAAAATTGCTAAAAATTTAATTCAACAAAATGAATTAGTAATTGAACCAGTTTTAGAAAAGATATTAGCAAATCATCCTATTTTTTTAAATCGAGCTCCAACATTACATCGCTTAGGAATTCAAGCATTTGAACCTATTTTAGTTCGAGGACGAGCGATTAAATTACATCCTTTAGTTTGTTCAGCTTTTAACGCAGATTTTGATGGGGATCAAATGGCTGTTCATATCCCATTATCTTTAGAAGCTCAAGCAGAATGTTACATGTTAATGTTAGCGCCATATAATTTCTTATCACCTTCAAACGGTGAACCTATAATTATGCCAAGTCAAGATATGGTTCTTGGGTGTTATTATTTAACTGTAAATAATATTAAAGGGTTACTTGGTTCAAGTCATTATTTCGCAAATTTAGAAGATGTGATTTTAGCTTATAATCAAAATAAAATTGAAATTCATAGCTCTATTTGGATTCGTTATAATGATGAGAATCAAAACTTATCGAATCCAATTAAAATAATTACTTTAAATGATAATACCATCATTGAATATTATGATAATTTACAAGTAAGAAAAAATAAAGATAATGAGACGATTGTTCAGTATTTAAAAACTACAACCGGACGTGTTATCTTGAATTATACAATTCAAAAAACCTTAAATTTTTTATAAATTAAAAAAGTAATAGACTAAATATATTTTATGAAAAATTATACTTATCAAAATAATTTGGTTGGGAAAAAACAATTACGTCAATTATTGGCGTGGAGTTTTACCAATTATGATTCGATGCAAGCTTGTTCATTAGCTGATGAATTAAAATATTTAGGTTTTAAATATGCTAGTCAAGCTGGAATTTCAATTAGTATTGAAGATTTAAAAATTCCATTTGTAAAAAATGTAATGCTTGAAAAAGCAAATCAAGAAATCAGCAATGCGGAAAAAATTTATTTAAAAGGAAAAATTACAGATGTCGAACGATTTCAAAAAATAATTGATACTTGGAGTCTTACAAGTGAATCTTTAAAAGATCAAATTATCTATTATTTTAAAAATTATGATCCTTTAAATTCTGTTTATATTATGGCATTTTCAGGGGCTCGAGGAAATTTATCACAAGTTCGTCAACTTGTTGGTATGCGCGGCCTTATGTCTGATCCAAGTGGTCAAATTATGAACTTACCAATTAAAAAGAATTTCAGAGAAGGATTGACTATCACTGATTATTTAATGTCAGGATATGGAGCACGAAAAGGTATTGTAGATACAGCTTTAAAGACAGCCAATTCTGGATATTTAACTCGTCGATTAATTGATGTCGCACAAGATATATTAATTAGAGAAAAAGATTGTTTAACAAATCATGCTTTTCTATTTTCAATATCTAATGACAATCATGATATAATTTATGAAAAAATATTGGGTCGAATTTTAAGTAAATCAGTTTTTGAATCTGAAACAAATATTTTAATTGCTCAAAACAATACTCAAATAACTCCTAAGTTAATTAAACAATTTAAAGAAAAACACATAACAAAATTTTATGTTCGATCACCTTTAACTTGTAATTTATACCGTGCCGTTTGTCAAAAATGCTATGGGTGGGATTTAGCTAATGAAAATTTAGTAGATATTGGTGAAGCAATTGGAATTTTAGCTGGTCAATCGATTGGAGAACCCGGTACACAACTTACTATGAGAACGTTTCATACCGGAGGTATTTTTACATCTGAAGCACGACAACAAATTATCAGTCCTTTAAATGGAATTATACAATTTTATAAAATTTTAAAAACAGTTGTTTTAAGAACAAACCGGGGTGAAGATGTTTTAGTCACAAAAAATTCTGGTTCTTTAGTTTTAATTCCCGATGATAAAAATCAAGAATTAGTTCAAATTGAAGTTTTAAGAAATACTATATTATTTCCGAAAAATAACCAATATATCTTAAAAGATACAGTTATTGGAGAATTAATTAATACAAATAAACAAATTAAAACTGAAATAAAACCAATATTAAGTGATACATGTGGTGAGATTTTTATACCGCGCTTAAAACAAAAAATTAATTTATTGAATAATAATAAATTAATATGGATTTTATCAGGTCAGCTTTATAATAGTCCAGCCAATTCTTTTTTAAATTTTTATCCCGACTACAAATTAAATAAACATAGTTATATTTTTAGAACAAAATTAATTAATCATTATAGTGGTTTTGTCGAATTCATTAATAGTAAAAAAAGTTTATATCAACGCTTAATTAAAATTAATAACAATAAATATTCATTATTGGAATCTAAGTTAGAAAAATTAGATTCCAATGTTAGTTTTAACAACTATTTATTAAAGTTAGGAAGTTTTAAATATTTTTTAAAAATTCAAAGAAAATATTCAAAAAATTATTTACAAATGACACGAAATGAAAAATTTGGGACTTTAGTTACAAATTCATTTCGAACTTTAACAGGTGGTACTTTATATTATGATTATAAAAATTTATTAAAAAATAATAAAAAAAATAAAATCATTTCTTACTACCATCGTTCGATTCGAGACAAAAAATATAAATCTGTCGTTAGACATCGAACGATTATTTGGTTAGGTGAAGAAATCCATAAAGTTAACTGTGAACAAAATATTTTACTCGTTGAACATGGTGACTTTATTTCGAAAGGATTTGAACTTATCCCAGGTCTTTTCTCAAAAACATCAGGACTTGTTACTATTGTTCAAAAAAATAATGTTATTAAAACAATATCAATTAAATCAGGTTTAGTTTACGAAGGAAAAAAATTTAAAAATACGGCTAAAAAACTGTACTATCCTGGAGAAGTTATTTTTCCTAATATTACTGTTAAGATTTTATCATTTTGTGAACATATTCTGGGGAAAAACACAGATCAACTACTAGTCCGCCCAGTTGAAATTTATGAATTCCCATATTCAAATATTCACCCAATAAATTCGCAATTATCTTATAATGAACAATCGCTTTTTAATTTAGAGTCTAAATCTGTTTATTTTTATAAATCAAATCAATCTATTAAAGGTATAAAAAATTTAAATCTGGTTTCAAATATTTTAAGTTTTAAAACTAATAAATCATTAAATAATAATATAAATATTGAGTTATCTAATAACCAGAAGAAAAATTTAGTTGATTTTAATGTTATTGAAAAACTTTGTTTAACAAATTATATTCCGCCAAATTTAAAGTATAAAGATATTCAACCCTGTTTTCTTATTCAAGAAAATCAATTTGTAAGTAATTATATGACTTTAGGTTATCTTGAAGCAATAACTTCAAATTCTTTAGAAATTGTTAAATTTAAAATTAAAAAACAAACTAGTAAACAAATTTTTTTAATTTCAAATAATGATTGTTTAACGATAAAAAAAGAAGAGGTTCCAAATAAAAAATTAAATGATTTCATTACTTCAAAATCAAATTTAGCAAAGACTGGTAAAATTATTATTGAAAATGATAGATTTTTTACTATTCAAAAAGGAAGACCATACTTCTTCCCCAACTGTAAAAATGAAAATTTAATATCTAAAACAAATTTACAATATAAATTAGTTTCTTCATCTCGAATTAAATCATCTTTCAATACTACTCGAAACGTTTCTTTAAATTATTATAATATTGTTAAATTATCTGTAAAAAGAAAACCTGGCGTTAAGCAATTTTCAAACTCAAAAATTAGTATTAAATCAGAATTTTCTAAATTATTTTTAAAAAATAATGGAAAACTTTATAGTTGTTTAATTCCTCAGTTCTTCAAAAAATTCACTATAACGAATAAAAAATCGAAATTAAAACTTCAGAAATTGCTAAGGTCAAATAAGTCTGACAAATCAGGTATTAAGAAAATTGATCGAACATTGTTAATGCAAAGCTCAGATCTTATTACCAATGAAAATAAATCTAAAAATATAAATGATTCAGATTATCAACTAACATTATTAAAATTTGTAGAACAACCTTTTACTAAATCTACTAAATCAGTTGGATTATATTCTATTACGGAAGATTATTTTGAGCAAGATGTTAATAGTGTATTTTGTAAAAATACAGAATTTGTTGAGGCTGGAAAAACTATTGGATTATTGAATCTTGAAAAAGAAATTACGGGTGATATTGTTCAAGGTTTACCTCGAATTGAAGAAATTCTTGAAGCTCGTAAAAAAAATATAATGATTAAACGAATTCCAACAAGTCAAAAGAAAGGGTTACTAATTCAAAAAACTAGTTTAGATACAAATTTTGAATTTAAAAAATTAGGTACATCAATAACTGAAAACGATAAAGTTAATCCTCATAAATTATTAAAAGTTTATTTTAATTATTATGGTTTAATCAAATATTTTTTATGTGATCAAACTAAACAATTTAAATATAATCGATTAATTAATAATTACGAAGGTAGTTATAAAAGTTTTAAAAAGGTTCAGCTGTTTATTTTAAATTCAGTTCAATCTGTTTATCAATCACAGGGTGTAACAATTAATGATAAACATCTAGAAGTAATTATTAAACAAATGACAACAAAAGTTTTAATTACATATGAAGGTCATACCCCATTATTAAGACGAGAAGTAATTGATTTATATCATATTCAGTACATTAATGAAATTATACATACTGAAATGAAACAAGCTGCATGTTATATTCCATTATTACTTGGTATTACAAAAGCGGCATTAAATAATCCAAGCTTTATTTCGGCTGCAAGTTTTCAAGAGACAACTCGAGTCCTTACAAAAGCAGCAATTGAAGGACGAATTGATTGGCTAAGAGGTTTAAAAGAAAATATTATTATTGGTCATTTAATTCCAGCTGGAACTGGATCTCAAAATTATCGAAATTGTTTTAAAAAATACTCTACTAAAACTAATATAATTAATTCAAACTTAGAAAGTTTGAGTGATCTAGAACAAAAACCTAGACAAGTTAGTTAAGATTTGTTATATTTTACTCTATAAATTTATATATTTGATTAAGTAATTTAAAATTTTTATGTCTGATATTAGTTTATCTCAATTATTAGAAGCAGGTGTTCATTTTGGTCACAAAGCTCATCGCTGGAATCCAAAAATGTTCCCTTATATTTATAGTGAAGTTAATAATATTCACATTTTAGACTTAGTACAATCTGCAACTTTATTAAAAGAAGCAAATAGTTATGTACAGTCAGCATCAAGTGAAGGAAAAACATTTTTATTTGTTGGTACAAAACGTCAAGCAACTACTTTAATTGCACAAGAAGCAAAACGTTGTGATTCTTATTATGTAAATCATCGTTGGTTAGGTGGAATGTTAACTAATTGGACAACAGTAAAAGGTCGAATTATTCGATTAAAAGATTTAGAAAAACAAGAAGCAGATGGTACTTTTGATTTGTTAACAAAAAAAGAAGTCGCTTTACGTCGTAAGGAGTTATACAAGTTACGTAAACATTTAGACGGAATTAAAACAATGCCTGATTTACCAGATGTTGCTATTGTTATTGATCAAAAACGAGAAATGACAGCTATTTCTGAATGTCGAAAATTAGGAATTCCGGTCGTTTCTATTTTAGATACAAACTGTGACCCAGATTTAGTTGATATTCCAATTCCTGGAAATGATGATGCTGTACGATCAATTAAATTAATATTAAATTCCTTAACTGATAGTATTTTAGCTGGTCAATCAAAAGGAAACTAAAAATTTTTGGAATTAATTTTAGAGTGTATCTCCAATTAAACCCTTATATTAAGGGTTTAATTGGAGATACACTCTAAAATTATTAGAATTTGAAAATTTAATATTTCTTTTTAAAATTAAAACTAAATAAATTTAAAAATCATAGACATTAAATTCTTAATGTCTATGATTTTTATTGGTTTTACGTAATTTTAAATAAATTTAAAATTAGTAACGACCGCCTTCTGGATTAGCTTGTACACTGTAAGATTTAATAGTGTAACGGATGAAACGGCCTGCACCTTCAGTACGCTCTAAGTAGAAACCTGGTTCACTAGTCGGACGGTTAACGATGAACGACATAACACAACTTTCTGTACCGTAACTTGCATCAAATGCGTTAACACGGATGTAGCCAGCTGCACATGATTTACGAGCTTCTTTTAATTCGAACATTACAGATGCAGGATCTTTAATGTCAAATAAAGGTAAACCCCATAATTCCCAGTAGTTATTACGAGGATGTGGATCATCTGTCCACTCAACGTTCATTGCCCAACCTTTAGAGATTGCGTACGTAATTTGCTTTTCAATTTGTTGATCAGTTAAATCTGGTAAGAACGAGAAACAACCTTGTGTAAGTCTCACTATTCAAATACTCCTTTAATTTTTTTAAAAGTAACTTATTATACGTTTGCTGTAGGTGTTACAGCGAAATCAGCTGTATCTGTAGATGTATAGTTAAAACTAATATCTTTCCATAAGTCTAATGCTGTTTGTAAAGGACCACATGTTTTAGCAGCGTTACGTAAAATTTGTGGACCAACTTCGTTACTGAAGTAGTCAGCACCTTCATTACGAGCTAAGATCATTGCTTCTAAAGCAACACGGTTAGCTGTAGCACCTGCTTGGATACCATCAGGGTGACCAATTGTACCACCACCGAATTGTAATACTACGTCATCACCTAAGTAGTGAACTAATTGATGCATTTGACCACAGTGGATACCACCAGAAGCAACAGGCATACAACGACGTAAACTAGCCCATGGCATTTCGAAGAAGATACCGTAAGGTAAGTTAACTTCTAATGTCATTAAACGTAAAACATCGTAGAAACCTTTAATCATTAAAGGATCACCTTCTAATTTACCTACAACTGTACCAGCGTGGATATGATCTACACCAGACATACGCATCCATTTACAGATTACACGGAAGTTGATACCGTGGTTCTTTTGACGAGCGTAAGTTGAGTTACCAGCACGGTGTAAATGTAAGATCATATCGTTATCACGAGCCCATAAAGCAATACTTTGGATTGCTGTATAACCCATAACTAAATCGATCATGATAATTACAGAACCTACTTCTTTAGCGTACTCAGCACGTTTGTATACTTCTTCCATAGTAGCAGAAGTAACGTTTAAGTAAGAACCTTTAACTTCACCTGTAGCAGCAGCAGCACGGTTAATACCTTCCATACAGTTTAAGAAACGCTCTCTCCAACGCATGAATGGTTGTGAGTTAATGTTCTCATCATCTTTTAAGAAGTCTAAACCACCTTTTAAACCTTCGTATACTACACGACCGTAGTTTTTACCAGATAAACCTAATTTAGGTTTTACTGTAGCACCTAATAAAGGTACACCGTATTTGTTTAAACGTTCACGCTCAACAATTACACCTGTCGCTGGACCTTGGAATGTTTTTAAGTATGAGTGAGGAATACGCATATCTTCTAAACGTAACGCTGATACAGCTTTGAAACCGAATACGTTACCAATAATAGATGCTGTTAAGTTAGATAAAGAACCTTCTTCGAATAAATCACATTCGTATGCGATGAAAGCGAAGTATTGATCAGTTGTATTTGGAACTGGATCTACACGGTAAGCTTTAGCACGGTAACGGTCACAAGCTGTTAATAAATCAGTCCATACAACTGTCCAAGTTGCTGTAGAAGATTCACCAGCTACTGCAGCAGCAGCTTCAACTGGATCTACACCTGGTTGTGGTGTAATACGGAATAAAGCAAGAATATCAGTAGTTTTTACTGCGTATGAAGCATCCCAGTAACCCATTTTAGCGTAAGGGATTACACCAGATTCGTAACGGTCACTTTTAATTCGAGTCCGTTCTGATACAGATTGAGACATTGATTTCTCCTTAGAATAAAAAGGCAATATATAATAGATATTTAACTAATTTAAGTTTCAAACTAGTTCTGTCGGTTGAATTTTAAAATTATTAATTGACAACCTTAATACTAATTATAATCTGTTTTCAATCCACTACAAATATATTTATAATTTAAAAGTTATATAACTTTTTAGAATATAATATATAAAATTTTTTATATCAATTTCATATATTAC
>OOEE01000093.1_pt1 | contig 10750 bp, 11 predicted proteins | sample 1670541 | NCBI WGS metagenome assembly OOEE01 (sample SAMEA98149918, study PRJEB22522) | marine metagenome | biome: marine biome; feature: marine water body; material: sea ice | place: Arctic Ocean | collected 16-Sep-2015 | depth 1.1 m | reverse complement strand
GCATTGATATCATCAATGTTTGTAACCTGTTGTAACAAGTTAAACACCGTTTTCAGATAAACATGAAACTCTACGTCACTCGCTGTGGCCGCCTCAATCGGGCTGTATAAATTTACTCTCTTATTTGCGGCCTATTAGCTACTAGAAAACAGCCAGTTCTTTCTTCCTATAACGAGCGGGGGGGGGTTACTGGCTCATTAAGAACTTATAACGATGTTTCCGCCCATATCTAGTACCCATCCGCGCACATGAATTGCAAGCAGCGGTTGCACAAGGCTAACCATCTTGATCAACCAGTTGGCGAGCGTTGTTCTATCCATCTCAATGCCAATAGGTTTGAAGCTGGCAGCTTGCCGGTAAAAAGCTAAAGCATCAACATACTCGTTAACAGTAACTTAGGCTAGCAGCCCAGACAATGCGATTGACTTGTCGATGAGTTGCGCCAGCTTGGTCGCCGTAATCAGATGCTGTTCGCAACAAGGTCAAGCGTATCTTTTACAGTTGGCTCTACACTTTAATTTTAACCGACTCAATATCTAACTGCTCACTGGCCTCATTGCCGACATGCTTCCGTGCTGTAAAGTCGTGTGGGCAGATGTTGTATGACTCGGCTAGATCGTTAATGATGTCTTCGCGGGGCAGTCAGTAGGAATAGATATGCGCTTTTTATTTTTGCGAGCATCAACCGTTACGATGGTGCTTTCTTCTGTATTATTCTCGGTAGATGCTGCTTTTTCCGCTTCGTTAAAGAGCTGACTTTACTCGCTATCTTTTTTTCTAGACGCGCCATAAGTTTTATTGCGCCGCACACGCTGATCTTTTTTATCCAGTGATTACTTAAGAAAATATTTTCAGCGCTAAGTTTAGGCGCGTTTTCCATGAGTCATTTTACCAAAATAACGCACTCAAGCCGAGCTTAATTTACGATAAATAAGTGATTGATGCACGTTCATTTGGCTATTATTAAAGCGAGCGAAACCAGCAAAAATATTCTTCATATTCACCACACGAATCGTTCTTTAGCCATTTTATAAAATTATTTCTCTAAACGTTTATACCCAATGCAAAAACTACTGCTATCTCAATTGAGTACTTTTAATTTATCTCGCTGCCGACAGCTAAAATTTTGGGTCAAATTTATTAATTGCTGCATAAAAGACAGCCATTACATAATCAAAAAAATTCAGCGCACTAGTTGGAAAAGCTCTGTGCTTTAGTCATCAAGTTGTATGAAGAGAACAGTTGAGAATTAAATTCATAACTGTCATATGAGTTACTTTGCATACTGAACGTTTTTATCTCTAACACTCATTTTTAATGAGCCTGCCTTAGGATATACTTGAGGTTGAGACTTACGGATAAAACCATTTCGCTGATTACATATATAACATGACACTTAATTCATTAATCGCAGGGCCTGGGGCCATAGGCTCGTTAGCATGCCTACATGCCCAAACTCTAGGCGAGGTCGCAGTGTTTTCTCATCGAGCCGGAATTTCACTGCCTAAAACAATTGTTCGCCATGACCAAATAACAAAGCTCGATTGGTCACTCGAGTCGACTTCGCCTGCATTTCGGCCAGACCTTATTTGGATATGCACAAAAGCTTTTAATGCTGAACAAGTCGCAACAACACTAGTTAAGAAGTACCCAGATGCCGCCATCATTTTGCTTCACAATGGAATGGGGCCACAAGAAGCAATCCGACAGCTCACGCCCAATCTCTGCATTTTGGGTACCACTACATGCGGCGCCTACCCGCATAAAATCGGCCACTACACCCAAACACTAGGTGGGCAAACGCTGCTAGGGTGCCCTGCTCTGACTTCAAAGCACTCTAAATCAAGAACTATAGTGGATGAAATCCTTTGCAGTTCCAGCGATTTTAATTTGCAGAAAAGTGATGATCTCGAGATCGAACTTTGGAATAAACTCTTAGTGAATGCGGTCATTAATCCTATAACGGCTTATCATCAAATATTGAATGGCGAGTTGTTGAAAGCGAAATATGAGCGGGATATTTCGAGCATATGTGATGAGGTCAATAAGATTCGGGTTGGCCTCGATCTTCCCATGATCAAACATCCTATTGAGAAAATATTGAACGTTGCTGCACTAACCCATTCGAATCGGTCATCGATGGCAGAAGATATTCGACTGCACCGAAAAACCGAGATTGATTTCATCAACGGTTACCTGATAAAAAAAGCTAAATTTTTAGGGTTACCAAGCTTTAATTTAGAGAAGTGGTATAACGCAATAGCCTCGCGGACAGCCTCCTAGACACAACACACATAAATCACCTTATACACATAGAAAACTTATGATTTCAGTAATAATTTTTAACCGGCGAGTCGAGTTGGCTTAACTTTTATTACTAAACGCTCGCAGAATTTTCTAGCAACGTGTCTAGCTCGGGCACAGCGTCAAAGAGGTCTGCAACTAAACCATAATCTGCCACATCAAAAATAGGTGCGTCTGGATCTTTATTTATCGCAACCACTATACGTGAGTCTTTCATTCCAGCGAGATGTTGAATTGCACCTGAAATACCCACGGCGAGGTATAGTTCAGGAGCAACAACTCGACCGGTTTGTCCTATCTGTAAATCGTTGGCCAAGTATCCGGCATCGACAGCTGCTCTAGAAGCACCAACACTACCTTGAAGTTTATCCGCTATAGAATATAGCAGAGAAAAGTTTTCGCTACTGCCTAAGCCACGACCTCCCGAGACCACAACCGGTGAAGTTTCAAGTTCGGGGCGTTCGGAAACGGCTAACTCTAGTGATATTCGTCGTGAATCATTTTGAATAAATTCATCGGTGATTATTGATATCTTACTAGCGATTTCTTTGTTGCCTACTGCTGAAAATGATGTTGTGCGAACTGAAATAACTTTTATCAAATCGTGCATTTGTATTCTAGCAATTAGGTTTCCAGCATAAATCGGCCTAAGAAAAATTGATTCCGACTCAATTTCAATCACATCGGATATAGCCTGTATATCAAGCAGCGCTGCAATCCTTGGTAAAATATTTTTACCAAAAGTATTGGCTGCTCCCAGAATATGACTGTAATCGTCGGCGAGAGAAGCTACAAGCGTAGAAATATTCTCAGGCAACTGTGACTCATAGCATTCAGCATGGGCCAAAATTACGTGACTAACACCATCGAGCGCGGCCGCTTGTTCGGCGACTGCTTTACAATTAAATCCTGCGATCAATATACAAATATCATCACATATATTTTTCGCCGCATCCACCACATGAGCGGTTGAAAAATGTAAAGTTTCATTATCGTGTTGTGCAAGAATAAGTATTTTCATTAAATCACCTTAGCTTCATTTTTCAGCTTTTCGAAGAGTTCCGCCACATTAGCCACGCGGGTACCCGCTTTACGAGGAGCCGGTATAGCCACACTGAGAAGCGTTAACCTTAATTTTGAGTCGACCTGTAAACTTTCAGCGGGTATTACAGAAATTGGTTTTTTCTTGGCTTTCATCATATTCGGTAAGGACACGTAACGAGGTTCGTTAAGGCGTAAATCTGCTGTTACAACTGCCGGCAATTTCAGCTCCAAGGTTTCTATTCCACCATCAATTTCTCTTGTAATCTCAATACTTTCCTCTTTCACAATAATGCGCGAGCAAAAAGTACCTTGAGGCCAGCCACACAATGCAGCCAGCATTTGCCCAGTTTGATTGTTATCACCATCAATCGCCTGTTTACCCGTGATGACAAGTTGTGGTTGCTCCTGCTCGACAATCTTTTTTAGATATTTCGCAACACTTAAAGGTTCAAGGCTTGCGTCAGTTTCGACCAATATCGCCTTATCTGCACCTAATGCAAGAGCCGTTCGTAATTGGTCTTGTGCTTTGCTTTCGCCGATAGATACCACCACCACTTCGCACTCGGGATGTGTTTCTTTAATACGCACCGCTTCTTCAATGGCAATTTCACAAAATGGATTAATCGCCATTTTAACATTACTTAATTCAACATCAGAGCCGTCAGATTTTGGTAAAACCTTTACGTTATAATCTACAACGCGTTTAATAGGAACTAGGATTTTCATAACTTTCAACCAAGTGTATGGGAGTCACGGTGACTTATTGATAAACTCAAGGATCGTTTGACATTGTCATTCAATGATTTGTAATACTGGTGCGGACGTCGTATCAACATTGCATTTCCACAACTCAAAAGCCACATTGTTAGCAAGCTCAATATACGACCGACTAATGGGTGAATTGGGATCAGAAACCACTGTAGGCATTCCAGCATCGAGGTGTTCACGCACTATTGAATTTAAGGGCAAAGAAGCAAGAAGAGATACGCCATAGTCTTTTGCTAATCTTCCTGCGCCACCACTGCCAAAAATGTTTTCTTCAAAGCCACAATTTGAACACGTGTGGGTTGCCATATTTTCTACAATTCCTAGCACTGGAATATTTACTTTCTTAAACATCTCAAGTCCTTTTCGCGCATCGATTAAGGCCATTTCCTGTGGAGTGGTCACTACCACTGCGGCCGACACGTTAATTTTTTGAGCAAGAGAAATATGTATGTCACCAGTACCAGGTGGCATGTCAATAATTAAATAATCCAGCTCACCCCAGAGAGTGAGGGCTAAGAATTGTTCCAACGCTTTAACCGCCATGGGTCCACGCCAGATCATAGGCGTTTTTTCTTGAGACATATAAGCCACTGACATAGATTTGATGCCATATTTCTTGATTGGCTGAACATATTTATTATCAACAAGTTCCGGCTTTGTCTCCGCGGGAATACCCAGCATTGTGCTCATACTAGGACCGTAAATATCGGCATCCAGAATGCCCACCTTGGCTCCTTCCTGACGCAGGGCCAGCGCCAAGTTGATTGCTGTGGTCGACTTACCAACACCACCCTTGCCCGAGGCTACCATAATAATGTTTTTGACATCTTTGAGCTGCCCCTGTCTCACCAGCGAAGGAGATGCGAGTACATCACTGCTGAGCTTCACCTTCACATCACCTAAGGCGGCTTCGCTCAACTGATGCTCAATAGCCATTGATAATAAATTTTCGTGTGAGTGTGCTTTTATGCCAAGTCTTAAATTTATTTTTACGCCATGTTCATCATGGCTTATGCCATCAAGCGAGGTGATTTTTAAAAAATCATCACCAAATAAAGGATAATTCACAGCCTCTAGCGCTTCGTAGACCTTAGACTCATTGATGGAATGCATACACATTTCTCTGTTATGAAATTTTAGCTAAACATAGATGCTCAAGCTTTTTTTACTCAACAAAAGCGCGTTCGATAACATAACTACCTAAGTCCCCGTGACGCGTTTCTTTAAAACCGCGCTCATCTAAAATTGTGACAAGGTCTTTTAGCATTGACGGACTACCACACATCATTACTCTATCCTCATCGGGATTAAGCGGAGGTTGACCAATACTTTCAAACAAGTCACCCGAGGTCATTAAATCGGTTAGCCTGCCTTGATTTTTATACTTTTCTCGTGTCACTGTAGGATAGTAAATTAACTTTTCACTTATTTCTTCGCCAAAGTATTCGTGCTTAGGTAAATGCTCGGTAATTAATTCACGGTAGGCAAGTTCGTTGACTGTACGCACGCCGTGGGTAAGAATAATTTTGTCATATTGTTCGTATACTTCTGGGTCGCGAATAATACTTAAAAATGGAGCAAGACCGGTTCCGGTACTCAGCATATAAAGCCGTTTTCCTGGCAATAAATTATCGACAGTCAGCGTACCTGTAGGTTTGCTATTGACGTATATCTCGTCGCCAACATTTAAGTGCTGTAATTTGGACGTGAGTGGACCATCGGGAACTTTAATTGAGAAAAACTCTAATTCCTCTTCATAATTTGCACTGACAATACTGTATGCACGAAGAAGCGGGCGTCCATCGTGTTCTAAACCTATCATGGTAAAATGACCATTTTTATAGCGAAACGATTTGTCTCGAGTCGACTTAAAACTAAACAGAGTATCGTTCCAGTGGTGCACCTCTGTTACACGTTCTTTCATTAACGAAGCCATGCCTTATATCCTCTAAGTTTTTCTTATAGCAGCAGCATTTAAATGCTGGCTAATAAAATAGCGTTTAAAAATAAAAATCTAATCAGCCTTTTCCTATAAACATCACTCGTTGAGATGTTCCATTGCACGCCCCTGAGAAATTGCGTAAAGATAAGGCCATGGGTAAATACCTCGCTCGTGACCATCGCTAAACTTAGCCTGCAGCGCCTGGCCTCCCATAAGCGACACATGCTCAAGCTCGGTTGACTCATTAATTAAACTAATGCCGACTACCTTACGTGCACGACACTCTGAACAGGCGCAATAACGTCGCAGTTCGCTACCAGAAATAGAACTAGAGCTGCCATTTTTCCACGTCACAATCACTTCGGGCTCACCTTTTTTAAAGGTAATGTTTTTTGGCGGTATTATTGAGTCATTCACAATATTTCATTCCAGCAATGAGCTTATTGAACAGCAGCTGCAAAGGGCAACTACATATGAAGAACAGATTGCAACAACACCGGCTAAATTTGAGCACACACTTATGCGGTCTCGGCAGTAGTAATTAGTGCGTTGCGTTTACCGGGGATATCGGCCCATTCTTCTGCATCGGCTAGTGGACTTTTGGTCTCGGTAATCTCTGGCCACGCTTGAGCTAGCTCAGCATTGATTTTAATATAATCCAGCATATCCTCTGGCAGCTCACTCTCTTCATAAATTGCACCCACAGGACATTCGGGAACACACAGAGCACAATCAATACACTCGACAGGGTCTATTACAAGGAAGTTTGGCCCCTCGTGAAAACAATCGACAGGGCATACATCGACACAATCGGTATATTTACATTTAATACACTGTTCGGTAACCACGAAGGTCATAAACTATACTCCCGCCGCACAAACATTGGCTTCAACCTGATCTTTTGCCCAGCGGGCCAACTTACGAACATCGGGATCATTATCATCCATTGCAATATGAATAAGTTCTAAACCATCGGGATGAGCAATCTCGCCTAGGGCGGCAACGGTCGTTTTACGCACGTTACTGATAGGATTACTAATGCATTTAGCGAAGGAAGGGATACCCTCGTGTGCCTTTAACTTACCGATAGCTTCTACAGCTTTTTCCTGCACTTGCCATATTGAATCATCAGTTGCTGCAATCAGGTGGTCAAGTGCATTAACGACACTCAGCTTTCCTATACCTTTGAGCGCTTCGATTTTAACTAACCAGTTTTCATCTGATAGCGCCTTAATTAAGGCGTTACTTACCTGTGCTGCTGAGGCGAATATTAGGGCACCCACTGCGGTACGTCGTACTTCAGCATCAGCATCAGCATGCGCGACAGAAATAATTTGCGGTAGATTATCAACATCCTGAAGATAACCCAACACACCTATTGCTTCGCGGCGAACCGTTGAATCTGCATGTGTTAAATAGTTAATTGCGTAAGGCCTTGCATCTTTAATACGTAATTGTTTTAGTGATCGCAATATCGCTGAAACAACAAAAGCGTCACCACCTTTCAATGCGGCTAGCAGAGCTGGCGCTGCATTCGTGTCTTTTAAGTCGGCTAGGGCGCTAGCAGCAGCATTACGTACATTTTCATCCTTAGAAGTTAAAGCGCCAACTAAAGCGCCCATCATTTCTTTAGGTTCAAACTCGTCAATTACCTTGGCAGCTTCCATACGAACTGCTTCGTCATCATCATTAAGCGCGACCAACAATAATTCGACTGCCTCGCCTTCCGCGCTATCGACTAAGTCCATTGCAGCAACACGTCGAACACCTGCATCGTCGCTTGCTAGGCGCTCGGCAATAGAATTTAAGAGTGGATCTGAATATTTAGACATTGTAAAAACCTCAGCGCAATAAATAGGGGATGTTGACTGTAACGGCATCCGTCGGACAATCTGTTTCACATGGCATGCAGTACCAACATTCATCGTATTTCATATAAGCTTTGCCAGATTCTTCATTGATGACTAGCACGTCGAGAGGGCAAACGTCGATACAGGTTCGACAGCCTTTTTCGGCAATGCATTTATCGTCATCGACGATAACTGGAACCATGGATATTTGTGACGCTATGGGCATTGGCATAATATTATCTCCTCGGGTTAACCCGCTTTTTGAACACGCATTTTTTGATATGCACTTTTTTCACTTTCATCTAATTCAACCACGTAGGGTTCAATCTCTTTTTTTCTACACGCCATTTTTCCATTTTCATCTTTGTATAACTGAACATGGCAAAACCAATCCGCATTATTAATTTCTGGAAAATCGACATAGTTGTGATACAAACCCCAACGACTTTCAGTTCGAAACATTGAGGCAACGGCTGCCATCTGCGCACAATCGAGAATATGTTGAGCTTCGTGAACACGTAACAATTCGTGTGGATCGCGAGCGTAAAGAAAAGGAATATCCTCATCCATAGCCTGCAGTCGTTGCAAACCGATATCCATTTTTTTAGTCACTTTTGGCGGCTGTAAATAATCGTTAACAAGGCGACGCGCTTTGTATTCAAACTGATTAGCCGGGATGCCATCCTCGCGTTTTAACGGCGCTAATATTCTTTCTTTTTCTGCCAGAATATAATCAATATCGAGCTCGGCAAATTCTCTATCGCGTGCAAACTCTGTTGCGTTTTCACCACAAATTTGTCCGTAAACAAACGCACCCAACATATAACTATGTGGAATCGATGCCATGTCGCCCGCGCCATATAAACCTGGCACAGTGGTTTCACCTTTCTCATTAATCCAAACACCCGATGCAGAGTGACCTGCACAAAAACCAATTTCTGAAATATGCATTTCAACCATTTTGGTTCGGTAATCAACACCGCGACCATCGTGGAAGCGGCCGCGGCTAGGACGCTCATTGGTATGCAGCACGTGTTCAATTTCTTGGATAGTTTCTTCAGCTAGGTGATCGAGTTTTAAGAATACAGGGCCATTTCCACCCTCCAATTCATTATAAAACTCCATCATCATTTGGCCGCTCCAGTAATCACATTCAATAAAACGATCACCCTGTGCGTTAGCGGTATATCCACCTAGCGGGCCGGTCACATAGGCGCAGGCAGGACCGTTATAATCTTTGAGTAATGGATTGATTTGGTAGCACTCCAAACCCGTTAGTTCAGCGCCAATATGGTAGGCCATAGAATGACCATCACCGACGTTGGTGGGGTTTTCATAAGTGCCGTACAAATAGCCTGATGCAGGCAAACCAATGCGGCCTGCAGCCCCAGTACACATCACCACAGCTTTAGCGCGAATCACCAAGATATCGGCGTCTCTTGTGCCTAAAGCAATACAACCACAGGCATTACCTTCTTTATCTTTCATCAATCGAATAACTTGATAACGATTTTCAATCGTCACTCTGTTGCGACGCAGACGGCGATAGAGAATTTTTTTAATATTGTGGCCCTGAGGCATAGGTAGAACATAAGTGCCTAGGTGATGCACTTTTTTCATATCGTATTCGCCGGTTTCATCCTTTTGAAAATATACGCCCCAACTATCTAATTTTTGGATCATATCAAATGAGCCTTGAGCATAGGCCATCACGCCTTTTTGCAATAAGACTCCGTCATTGGCGATAGTAATTTCTTTTACATAATCTTCAGGTGTCGCGTGTCCTGGAACTACTGCATTATTTAAGCCGTCCATTCCCATACTGATTGCACCAGAACGTTTAACATTGGCCTTTTCAAGGAGCAGGACCGTTGAATCTGGATTATTTTCTTTGGCAGTAATGGCGGCTAGAGGGCCGGCAGTTCCACCACCAATAACAAGCACATCGAAATCTCGCACGGTAATGTCGTGCTCGGTAAGTGTTAACGCTGAACTAGTCATACTTTTTCCTCTTTAGTCTGTGAATGAGAGTTATTTGATCGCTGAGGACAGCGATTAATTTCAAAATGGTACTGATAAGAATCACCACGGATTGCTAAATACTCGTAATCGATTCCATGTCCGTGAATATCTCTAACCAGGCGCTTGACCCACATAATAGGTGAACCCTCTTCTACATCTAACTCTTTGGCAACCACTGCATCTGCGGGGCGAGCTTCCAAGCTAATCTCGGCTTTGCCTAAAGGCAGGCGCAGATCATTTTCTAATAAAGAAAAAATATCTCCTGTTAGATCTTTGCTGAGCAACTGCTTCCCAATGATTACCGGCAGATAAGAGGTATCTAACGACACCGGCTCACCGTCGAGATAACGCACTCGGATAATTTCTATGACGCCATCTTTACCCGTAATATCGAGTCTTTGCTGAACATCTTTGCTGGGCGTCATCTCGCGAACACTAAGAGTGCGAGCATTAGTATCGTAGCCCTTAGACCGCATTGCCTCTTCAAAACCTTGAAGATGTTGAACATCCTGACGAGCCTTAGGCTTACTGGCAAAGGTACCTTTGCCTTGAGAGGTAAACACCAAGCCCTCCGCGCTTAAATCTTTTAGAGCCTGCCTAACGGTAATTCGACTCACATCAAAAGTGTGCATTAACTCACTCTCTGATGGCATACGCTGATTAGGCGCATATTCCCCCGAAAGTATTTTCTTCTTCAAAGCCTCTTTTATCTGAAGATAAAGCGGCTGGTGAGACATTTCGGCTTTCATTATGTTTACTCTCTAGTGAAAATATATAGTACTTGTCTCTTCTATACCTCTGACTCCGCCGACCATAATAA
>OOEE01000089.1_pt1 | contig 10866 bp, 5 predicted proteins | sample 1670541 | NCBI WGS metagenome assembly OOEE01 (sample SAMEA98149918, study PRJEB22522) | marine metagenome | biome: marine biome; feature: marine water body; material: sea ice | place: Arctic Ocean | collected 16-Sep-2015 | depth 1.1 m | reverse complement strand
GCACTTCCCTATGAAGCGGTGTGGCTATATTTACTTTGCGAGCAACAACTTTGTCGATAAATGCAACACTAAGGCTTATTGAAGTGAGATCATCATCTAGGGCAGCCAGTTCTTCAGTTTCACTGTTATTTGCAATAAATCGGTGGAATCCTTTTTCAAAATAAATAATCAACTGTTGTGCCCGAAATGGCAAAGTAAAAGTACCATCCATGTATTTGTAAACGACAAACGTATTTAGACAGAAAACCGCAAAATCACTAACCCCTTAATTGATTTGCTCAAACGAACGACTTCCTTATTGCATAAAGGTCGACACTAACAAAAAAAGAGTAGTTAAATTACCTTTATTGTTATTAAAAATACCTGACAAGTAGTTTTTTTAATACGCAAAAAATAGCAACCTTGAGACCAGTGTAAATTATAAAGACTCCCTAATCGAGCTATCAGATAGATGTATTAGGTAAGGTTTCAAATCTATACACACCACATTGTTTATTCACCGCGTTAGGTATCAATGATACTGAGCGCCAAGCCACCTAGCGTCGTTTATTTACAAGTCATGTCGAGGTGATATTGTTAAAAGAGATGAGAGCCGCCACTCAGTCAGGTATGGCCTTAGGTAATGTTAGATTTAAAAGCGAACTGACATCACTAACAGGTAGACGCTTACATACATTGCCGCCTGGCAGGAAACTTGGATGGCGAAAGAGTTAATTTAACTTTGTTCTGAACACGATAATTTAAGTATTTAGTCGTGATAGCAAGCTAAATCTCTTTAGAGGCTCACAACTAGACTGTTAAGTTGAGGTGTAAAGACGTTTAAAATCTGTACCTAAGCCCTTTATCCGACCATCGATACCAATCAACTTAAACTAAGCAAAGCCTCAAATGCATCAATCGGCACCGGCCTACCGAACAAATAGCCTTGAAATTGCAAACAATCATTGTTCATAAGTAGTTGTCTTTGACCCTCGGTCTCAACCCCTTCAGCAATCACCTCCAAATTCAAACTATGCGCCATGGCGATAATCGTACTTACGATGGTGAGGTCGCTTTCGTCGACAACAATTTCGCGCACAAACGACTGATCTATTTTCAATTGAGATAAAGGCAGTTTTTTTAGATATTGCAGTGATGAGTAGCCGGTACCAAAGTCATCTAATGAGAACCGAACACCTATTTTGCTTAGTGCATTCATTTTATTAATAATGCTCTCAATATCCTTGACCAACATACTCTCCGTCAGTTCTAGCTTGAGTTTCGTTGGGTCAACTCCGTGATGCTGTATCGCTTCCTGTACTTGTGTCACAAAGTTTGCTTGATGGAGTTGTTTGGCGCTAACGTTCAACGACAGTATGAGGTGTTTGTGATGTGCATTTTTCTGCCAGATGGCCAGTTGAGCGCAAGCCGTCTCTAACACCCATTGTCCAATGGGTAAAATCAGTCCTGTTTCTTCTGCTAACGGAATGAATTGTAGAGGTGAAATCATATTGCGTTTAGGATGTATCCATCGGATTAAGGCTTCTGCTCCCAATGGATGACCCGAGCTATCTACCTGTATTTGGTAATAAAGCTGAAACTGTTGTTGCTCTATAGCTTGACGTAACTCACGTTCCATATTAACGCGATTGGCGATGATCTCTTGCATTTTTGGGTCGTAGAAACGTATGATATTACGTCCATCCGTTTTTGCTTGATACATAGCAATATCAGCTCGCTTGATGATGTTATCTGACCCTGTTTCATGAGCACTAAATAGCGTGGCCCCTATACTCACGGTGCTGCGATGCTCATACGTACCCAGTTGATAAGGTAGGTTAAGTGCGTTCAGTAATTTTTCAGCGATCGTTTCGGTTTGCGCTGCCGCTTCAATGGGCTGTTCACTTAAGTCTTCTAGTAAAACGACAAATTCATCACCACCTAAACGTGCTACGGTATCAGCATCTCCTAAGCAGTTGCTAAGACGACTTGCCACCTGTTGTAGCAGAACATCACCCATGTCATGTCCCAGTGTGTCATTGAGAGATTTAAATTGGTCAAGATCTAAAAACAGTACAGCGCCGCTTCTGCTTCCGGTAGCCAAGGTTTGTTTAAGTTTAGCCATCAACATGCGACGATTAGGCAGGTGTGTCAATGTGTCATAGAACACCAGATTCTTAATTTCATCCGAAGCGGCTTTGCTCTTGGTAATATCGGTCAACGTGGCCACATAATTAGTAACTATACCCTTAATATCTTTCACTGCCGTGATGCTTAGATGCTGTGGATATGTTTCACGATTTTTACGCATACCCATAGTTTCACCTACCCACATGCCGGTGTTATTGATAATCTCCCACTTTTTGGTGTAGAAAGCTTCATCATGAAAACCTGACCTAAGCAGCTCAATTTTTTGGCCTATAGCATCTTCAGCTGCGTAGTTTGTAATTTCAGTAAAGGCTTTATTAATGCGTCGGATCACGGCATTGGCATCAGTGATAAACATGCCTTCTTGAGACTCGAAAATGGTGGCAGTTAACGCCAGATCTGCATCGCGTGCCGCGGCAAAAACGCCTGCAACCTCACCCTTTGCATTGTAGTACACACTGGCGTTATAGATTACGTCGGTGACCTTGCCTGATACATGACGTATCGCTAGCGGATAATCTGCGACATAGCCTTCTGAGAATACTTGCTCGTAGCCATTACGGGCTTCTGCAGGATCAGTGAAGTAGTTAGCAAAGTCACTGCCAATTAGGCTGGCACGATTTGCACCCGTCATTTTCTCAGTCGCGGTGTTCACGTCAGTAACCTTACCTACGGCATTGATGGTGACCAATGGATCCAAGCTGGCTTCAATTAAGCTACGAGAATATTGCGAGGCGGCTTGGGTCGCTTCTTCTGCTCGTTTACGCTCAGTCACATCGCGTGCCGCAGCATAAACTCCCTGCACATTCCCTTCGAGGTCTTTGTATACACTGGCGTTATAGAGTACGTCGGTGACCTTACCCGATATATGACGTATCGCTAGTGGATAGTCTATGACATAGCCATCTGAGAATACTTGTTCGTAACCGTTACGGGCTTCTTCAGGATCGGTGAAGTAGTTAGCAAAGTCACTGCCAATCAGGCTGGCACGCTCTACTCCCGTCACCTTCTCAGTCGCGGTGTTTACGTCAGTAATCTTACCTTCGGCACTGATGGCGACCAATGGATCTAAGCTGGCTTCAATCAGGCTACGAGAATATTGCGAAGCGGCTTGAGTCGCTTCTTCTGCTCGTTTACGCTCAGTCACATCGCGTGCCGCGGCAAAAACTCCCTGCACATCGCCTTCGAGGTCTTTGTATACACTGGCGTTATAGAGTACGTCGGTGACCTTACCTGATACATGACGTATCGCTAGCGGATAGTCTGTGACATAGCCTTGCGATAATACTTGTTCGTAACCGTTACGGGCTTCTTCAGGATCGGTTAAGTAGTTAGTAAAGTCACTGCCAATCAGGCTGGCACGCTTTACACCCGTCACTTTCTCAGTCGCGGTATTCACGTCACTAATCTTACCTTCGGCATTGATGGTGACCAATGGATCTAGGCTGGCTTCAATCAGGCTACGAGAATATTGCGAAGCGGCTTGGATCGCTTCTTCTGCTCGTTTACGCTCAGTGACGTCAGATAGCGTAATGAGTAAGCTCGTCTTGTCATCGACACCATTGCTTTTAGATTCTAAAAGAACATGGGAAATCGAATTGTCGGCACGCTGCACTTTAAGCTCGCAATGCAAAAATCCACCTATTTTAAACGCAAGCATAATACGTAGATGCAAGCGGTCGCGGTCTTCGCGGCTGATATATTGGGATAAGGGACGACCAACCAATTTCTGCCGAGGTTCGCACAGCAACTCTGCACCAGACAGATTCGCTGCGATGATTACCCCTTTATGGCTTACTGTGAGATAACTAACTGCGGAGAATTCATACAAATCTGCATAACGTTGTTTGACATTTTCTAATTCAGCATGTGTACGTTGTAGCTCTTCGTTCTGCATCTCCAATGTAATTTGGTGTTCTTGGAGTTCGTGCAGAAGTTCATCTTTGGCGGACAATACTACTGACTTGAATGGCGATTGGTTTGTGCTGGCCTCAGCATCTTTTAGCAGCGGGTTTATCTTTTTGGGATGCTTTATAATTGTCATTTTTAGATACACATCCTTTCCACATTTAGAGCTAAACCACTTTAAGGGAATCCTCTGTGATTTTATTGTAAGCAGTTAAGGACCTACGCGTGCAACAATAACACAAAGTAACTACATAATAACCACATAAACACCACATAAACACCACAAAATAACCGCAAAAACGGGAGCCTCTGGGGTCAGCTCCGTTGAAAATAAAAATCAGATGAGGAATTGAATCACCATATTTAAGCGACAATTCCTGTACCCGATTAAACGCAACAATTAAACAAGATACACAAGTTAAAAATAATTCACCTACAGAGTGAGCTACATAAGACCTTGCACAAAATACCCTTGGATTGAATACCGGTAAAACGTCACACCATCAAGCGAAATTATCAGCGTCTTAGAATAGCAGTCTTTATAATTGCTAAAACTCTATATGCTATCCGTCGCTTCAGTGTCTGCGCCAGTCATTCATTAACAAAGCTGTAAAGGAATTATAAATACACACATCGTAATAAACACGAAAACTATTTTTTGGGGTTGCTCGTTGTCATGGCTGATGAGATGGATGACCCCTAATACGGCGTCAATGCGCCAAAATAGTATTTTCAAGCATGCGGTGTGAATGAGCATATAAAACCGCAGTTTAATAAAAAGTTTAAGCGTAATGAATGACTCGATTTTATGCGTCAGCAATTACCAACAGTGGTGGTGATGGAGGCCTGTTATTCATCTCATGACTGGGGCGAGAAATCACCAAATTAGGCCATGACATAAAGCTTATCACTGCCCAACATGTCACGCCCTTTGTGCGAGGTAACAAGAATGACCACAACGATGCCTTTGCAATTGCAGAAGCCAGCCAACGAGCAAATATCCGTTTTGTGCTGGTGAAATCTGATCACCATAGAGAAATATCATGCTTACATCGTATTCGTGAACGACTCGTCAAAAAAAAACCGCCATGAGCAATCAAGCCAGAGGGTTATTAAGTGAGTTTGGGGTAGTGTTTCCTTGTGGTCACAAAGCCCTGTTAAATGGGTTAACCAGTGTGATAGATAACCCTCAATACAGTCATCGACTGCAAGATATGGTGTTAGAAATGTTGAGTGAATATCACATCACCATTGAACGCCTAAAAAGTAGACAAAAACAGGTAGATGAATTTGTCGATGAAAGTGAAAGCGGTGAGATATTACGTAGTATTCTTGGTATCGGTGTCATTAATGCCTCAGCATTGTTAGCGGCCATTGATAAAGGCCAAGCGTTTAACAATCCAAAAGAGTTTGCTGTTTGATTAGGTTTGACGCCCAAACAACACGCATCCGGTAACATCAGTAAAATGGGTGATATTACTAAGCGTGGGGACCGTTATTTACGTAAACAACTGATACATGGTGCCAGAGCCTTTCTCATTCGAGCTGCCAAAAGTACCGACCCATTAGCTTTGTGGGCAACTAAGCTTCGCCTCACCAAACCGTTCAATCAAGTGGCCGTCAACGTCGCACATCGCTTAGCCCGTTTAATCTGGATAGTACTCTCGCGCAAAATCATTACCCGCGAGCGCATAATATGACGCAGTTTACGTTATCCAAATTTTGCTTAATTCCTTCGTGGACAAAGGCATCAAGCCTGTGTGGGTGTTGTGGAAGGCAAGACTCGGGGCAACACTTTTTTACCAACCCGCTTAGTCACAACATAATGGAGAAAACGGTCTACCCTCACTCATCAAAGCCTGTTTAAGACAAGGACTAATAATCCGTGTGGGTGTATTTTAAATGTGATGTGGTACGCGGTACCCGGAACGGAGTTCATCAGAGGCCTGAAATGATAAAACCATTTCAATAAAGAGCCTGAATATATGTCAGAACTAAGCCATTTTTAGACTGCCTTCAGCACAACAGACTAGCGGTAAAAGAAGATTAATAACGTATTTATGCTGAAAATCAGCATGAATGTACAGTACTACGTTGACATCACAGGAGCGTCCATATAGGTCTTGTTAATTCCATGGAAAATAGCTTAGTAACTAATATTTATGTGTTGAACCGAGTGAGTGTGGATTGGACCATTGCGGGTGCGGGTGACTTAGACGGTGATGGCACTGATGACATCGTGCTGCGCAATCAGGCGAATGGTCGTAACTCGGCATTTATTGATGGAGAATGGTCAAATCAGTAAGACCTGCGGGTTCAGGTTCAGGTTCATCTTCATGGTTGGATTACACCTTCATTATAAAGCGAACACAGTAAAAAAAGGCGCGGATTATCATCTCACTATTTGGGCTTGCGAAGTTATGTAAATAAGCGTCTCGTAATGCTCTGCGAGCATTACGAGACGGCCATATTAAACCTCAGAACTATAATTACAGCCAATCTTAATGGTTGAATATTCGTGGAGATCCCTCGGACTCTGCCCCCAATTATTTCAATGTCAAACTTTAACAGAACGACCGGTTAAGGTAATTGCCGCTAGCTGGTCAAGTTAATTGCCGCTCGACATCAAGTAATATGGCATTTAGCCAGTTATTTCTGCAAGAGATAATACCTCAAAAAACTTATCTATTGGTATCGGTTTACCAATATGAAAACCTTGCACTTGGTCCACGCCTAAATTAGTCAACATATCCAAGGTTTCTTGGTTTTCTACCCACTCGGCAATGGTTTTCATATTTAGACCATTCGCGACTTTTATCATGCCTTCAACAATGCAGAGATCCCGAGGTTCATTCGGTAAATTATGAATAAAACTACCGTCAAGTTTAAGGTAGTTAACCTTCAAATTTTTCAAATATGAGAATGAGGAGAAACCCGCACCAAAATCGTCAAGTGCAAACTGGCAACCTATTTCACTTAAGGTTTTGATGAAACGTTGTGCATTATTGATATCGGATATTGCGGCACTTTCTGTTATCTCCAGCATCAATAAATGAGATTCAACATTCATGGTGTTCAATTGCTCGTGGATCAGTTGTGTAAAGCTATGCTCATTTAATGTTTGAGCTGATAAGTTAATGGCACAAGAGATTGAATAGCCCTTTTCTTTTACTGTTGCTAACAGTTTAATTGCATTAATAACCACCCAACGGTCAATCTCTCTGATAACACCAATACGTTCTGCTTGGCGAATAAATGCTCCCGGTAGAATGATCTCACCATTGTCACCTTGAATCCTTAATAGCAATTCATAATGACAAGCACGCCCTGTTTTGGTGTCGATAATAGCTTGAGCATAAAACAGTAATTTATTATTTTCTAAAGCATCCCAAATTTTTTGCTTCCAATGGATATGCTCAGTCGCATAAGTGTTCTCTTCATCTAATGGTTGATAGAGACTGAATTTATTACGCCCGGCGGATTTAGATTTATATAAAGCAATATCTGCATGGGCTAATAAAGTTGCACTGTCGTTGGCATGATCTGGATAAATAGCCACTCCAATACTGGAGGTTACCCGAATAGGGGCATTATTAATGATAATAGACGACTGTCGAACTTGGTCAATAATACGTTCTGCACCCTGAAAAGCCTGTTCTTCCGATTGTATTGACATCATCATAGCAAACTCATCGCCTCCCATACGAGCGACAATTTCATCACCTCTAGAGGCCTCTAATAATGCTTCAGCAACATTGCGTAACAAGGCGTCACCTGCAAGATGGCCAAGGCTATCGTTCACTTCCTTAAATTGATCAAGATCAATCCATACGAGGGCAACTTTAGTTTGTTGACGATGACTGCGCAGCAAAGCTAATTCTAATTCTTCCTGAAAACGACGACGATTAAACAGACCGGTTAAGGGATCATGGTCTGCGAGTTGTTTTAGCTCACTCTCATACTTAGTCCGTAATGTTATATCACGAGAAATTAGCACATTAGCGATGGTATTTTGTTGCTCGTCTTGAATGGCAGTAATACTTAATTCAACTGGGTATGTTGTCCCGCTTGTTTTATAGAAAAAAGTTTGGCCACTCCACTCACCATGAGATGCTAATGCTAAAGAAACCTCTTCTTTAAACATCTTTAATTCTTGTGGTGCAACAATAAAATCGATCGTTTGGCCTTCAAGTTCAGCAATGGAGTAATCACTTAACCCGGTAAATGCAGGATTGATTATAATGATATGACCAACATTGTCAGTAATCAAAATGCAATCTGAAGTGCTTTCAATGCTATGGCGGTAAAGCATTAACGTTTTATTCACCATTAACAATTCATCACTGACAGTTTCTGCCTGATATTTCAGGATTTTTGACGCTTTTAAGCTGTTAGTTAATTCATTTGTCCGCTGAATGACCTTAGCCTCTAACTCACTGTGGTGCTCTTTAATACGCTTAGACATTCGAATGAAATTTGACGTTAGATAGCCAATCTCATCCCCTCTGTAGATCTCTAAGGTTTGTGGTGAATCACTAAAAGACATTTTATTTTGTGCTGCATTAACCTGCATTCCGTCGAGCTCACCATTTGTGACTCTACTGGCCATTTTTGATATATCAAGAACAGGTTTAATGATAATTCTGGCCATAAAATAGGCAACAATACTTGATAGCAACATAACCACTATTATGATAATGATTGCAAATTTGACCATAATTATACGTTCTGAAGCTAGGCTCGCTAAGGATAAACCAACACGTATAACACCTAATTTTTCACCACTTAAGTCGTCATTAGGCAATAACTCTTCCTCATCAAAAGAAAGTAATTTAGTCTGAACATAAACCGGTGCTGCAGCTTCAATAAACTTTTGTGTCACTATTAGCGATTGGTCTTTAAAACTATCCTGTGCATAATAAATGGCGGGTTTTTCCAAACTTAATGCCCATGCATTAAGTTCATGATCAATTTCTTTCGACAAGGGTTGTTTGAATCTTTCAACTAATTTTTTTCCCTCACTATTAACTACTGCAATATAAAGAATATCGGGTTGCTTAAATTGCGGGGTAATAATTTTTTCAATGACGTCAAAATCTTCAGTTAGTAAGCCATATTTCATCTCACTACTTATATTCAAGGCAATTGAGGTACTGCGTTTCTCATATTCAGTTTTAAGATCGGCTAGACTTTTTTGGGTAAAAATAATTGCTAAGATAAAACTCACCACAATACACAGTGCACTGATATAAAGTGGAAACTTTATTTTAATACTTTGTAGTTTGTGGAATTTCACTTCCTTGTTCATTTTAATATGGATTCAGCATTCTTAAGCTCTTGCTCAGGAACAACTACGCCCACTCTACGGGCCGTTTTTAAATTGACATAAAGGTTCAAAGATCGTGGAGAATATATATCCTCAGAACGTCTAGGTAAGATATCGCTACCACATATATATCCGGCTGCTTCTTGACCAATATCGTATAGGTCAGGCTTTAAACCAAATAAGAATCCTGCTTTTACTAATCCTTCAGTAAACGCTATTGTCGGTAGTTGATGTGTTAAAGTAGTAGTCACAATATATTTTAGTGATTGTCGATTAATAACGGTTCGATCAGAAATAATTATCAAGGCTTCAACGTCGTTAACTGCTTGTCGAATAGCATCAGGCACTTTTTTTGGGGATAAGACTTCATAGCTTTGTAAGTTCACTCCAACCAATTTGGCTGCAGCTTTCATTTGTACGACCAACTTTTCACTATTTTTAGGATCGTAAACAACGCCTAAGCGATTAATGTTTGGCAGGATAGTTCTTAATAAACGGACTTGCTCACTAAGAGAAACATCAAGCGCAATGCCACTAATTTTATTGCCGAAGCTTTGTTGAAGCGGACTATTGATCATCGAAAAGAAGATCGGTATATCATCAAAAGAGTCATGTGCAAATTGAGTAGCGGGAGTACCTATAGTAAAAATGTAATCAATAGGTTGTACTGAATTTTTCTCTTTGATCATCGCTATGATTTCGCCATTGTGGCGGTTGCTTCCAGCCATATTAACAACATCAATTATTATATTATCTGAACAAGCAGCAAAAAAACCATCAACAATGTAATCGATTGTAGGAATATCGCTGGTTTTAATAACAACGATACGTTTGCCCAAAGCTTGAGGAGCTAATAAAGCCAATAATAAAAAATAATAGATTTTAAAAATATACTTCATATCCAATAGCGTAGATAAAATCAGCTCTTAGTCCTTCCTTATTGAGGGGAACACGGCCTGAAAATGAAAAAACGCCTAAATCATTTTGTGACCATTTAACACTGATAGCAGCGTCAAGCGAAGTATACTTATTCTTATTGAGATCTTTTTCACCTAGAATCTCATAGCTCATCGCCAGAAATGATTCTCCCCATTTAATCGGTTGCTCTAGTGCCAAAGAGTAATCAATTTCGTCTTGACCGAGGATACCGGCATTAATTTCATAACCAAAGTTAAGATGTAATTTTAAGGGGGTTTCATTAAGAGAAAAGGAATGTGATGATAAAATATTGGCCTTAAAACCATAATTATCAAACCCCATTAAGTTAGCTTTATCGCCTGTAGCTAATCGAGCACTGAACGATAATGCTAGTTGATGATATTGCTCCGAAAGTAGATTATATTTACTAAATATTTGAATATCACCAATATCGGTTTTAGAACCCTGAACAAAATCAGTTGACTTATCTCCATTAGAGCCCGTCTCATTAAATTCATGTAACGTACCAGCAAAGTGATGACTACTTTCATCATAATGAATCATAGCGGTACTACTTACTGCTAGTG
>OOEE01000087.1_pt1 | contig 10955 bp, 8 predicted proteins | sample 1670541 | NCBI WGS metagenome assembly OOEE01 (sample SAMEA98149918, study PRJEB22522) | marine metagenome | biome: marine biome; feature: marine water body; material: sea ice | place: Arctic Ocean | collected 16-Sep-2015 | depth 1.1 m | reverse complement strand
CATACGGTACTGGCTATAACGGTAACTTGCTTTGCAACTGAAGTTCTCATCGCAATGCTTAACACAAACTACCACGAGGTGTAGTTCCACATTAGCCACAGCGTAGCAACCGAACTTCCTTGATAACGCGCAGGACTAAGGCGTCAATCAAGTCACAAGTTTAATGCGCCCTCTAGCGGACAATTCACATTCAGCTAAAATGGTAACTTGCTTTCCGACTGAAGTTCTCATCGTAGCGACTAACGGAAACGACCACTAGGTGTACTTTCTCCTTAACCATACCGTAGTAGCATATCACCTGTACTAAAGAGTAATACCAAGGCGTCATTCAAGTCACAGATTTAGTGGTCAGAATAAATGACTTACAATCAACATCTGTTGGTAATGCCCCCTCTATTATAGTGAATAGATTCTGGGAAACAGATGCCGCACCGTCATCCATGAATGGAGTCAGAGGTGCGTCCCCAATTGAACTGGCCATTGTGTTGTTCAAGTCCAGCTGCTCAACGACCCCCTGGGTATCCGTAGTACTCCCCACCACTGGCAGGGTTACGTCCGGGGTTGCAGAAAGGTCAGCAGCTAGATCAGGCAGAACAACAGCAGAAGATGGCACAGTAACAATCGTCCGATGGCCGCCATGGATCACCGTCCGAGAAGACACAGCGACGCTCGCCGAAGCAGTCGTCGTTGTTAAAGTCCTCATCGTCGATGTTGCAGTTGCTAAATAGAACGAAACGGTGTCTTGATTAGTGTACGAAGTATAGCTCGCACTTACATAACAAATATACCATAGGACGTATCGCAATCAGTACTAGCATGTGGTAGTCAGGTATCATTTATCATTTCACTGTACAAAGCGTAGATCAAGTCACAACTTACTCAGAAGGCCGAAATGTCTTAGAATTAAATCACGGGTCTGATTCTCCGATCGCAACGTCACTACTGGCGTGTAGGGCGTCGCAACCGTAACGAAGGTCCTCAGGATCCCGTGAGTGTCGACATATCCGTCCTCCCTATTGAGTTGGCAAACCGTCGGTGCAGGAACAGGCGTCACGAGGTGAGACTCGTTCAGGATGTACAACCGAGGGTGAAGGTGAGGGAACGCCTCTTGATCACGCGCGTAAGCTTGCGCCGTACGCTCGGCACGTGATCCCTTACCCCGAGTCAAACACTTGCCCTTACTAGTCTTACCCTTCGACCTAGAACCTCCATGACGATTGGCGGACAACTCAGGCAACCGCTCTCCAGGCGCGAGGGAAGGGGAGTCAGCTGGATCATACCACCTACTCAGGTGAATAGGCGAACTCGCATCTGTAGCGATATCAGGCTTCATCCACGCATGCCAGTCCCCACGAATGACCGGTCCCGTTGAAGAAGGTCCCGGAGCACTCGGCATTGGCAAGGTCGTGTCAGCCGTATCGCAGATGGAGTTCATGGCTAAAACGTATACCACGGGTTAAATCAAGACGTACATTAACCCTCTAACATAATGATCAAGGCATGTCACTTTCAGCATAGGCTATAATCAAGTCACAGTTTTATCATTCATGTTCTAATCAATATTGTATTTCAGCTAGAACTAATACGTATTTGTAACTTGCTTCTAGGAGTCTAGGTTTACTATTTAGCTTGGGAAACAGTATTTTACCGACGGAGCATATGGTTTATATCCCTTGGTACATTACTTTACTTACTAGTATCCCGACTCCCCAAGTCAATCGAAGCCTCCTGGGCATTCGTGGTCGTCGCGATGGTCACCGACAAAGAGACTGGAGCTGACGTGGTCGTCACCGTCAGGACACTGAGAGCAGCAGCGTCCCTAGTCAATTCTCCAGTCACGTCTACATCCGCGGTCACGTTCCCAGGCGTCGCATCTTCCTCGGCTGCAGCTGGCCGACCTGTTTGGCCACAGGTCCCAACATTGTCCACTGCTGAAGAAGTCAGCAGAAGCAGCGCGAGGGTCACGAGAAAACAACTCGAAGATAACTTCATTATCAAAGCGACTCTGAAAACAATCACATTGTTTAATTGATTGAATAAACCGCCTCACAATAGATTGATTTATATGGTAACTTGATACAACCAGCTTGTAATTAATTTGACGTGCTAATTAGAATTCCACTAATTAATTGTTACATATATACGTGATTTAGTAATATTGTGCTACTGGTGCTTATTTGGTATTATCGAACTTATTCGGTATTTTCGAAGCCATTTACATGAAGGCAAGATTCCGTTCAAAGGACCTGTTAACACTTTGACCATTTTTCACACCTTGACCATTTTGGTCCAAAGTTGTTGTCCGTTGTTAATAACAAACAACCTGTCATTTTCATGAATTCTTCATTATTCACTGTTCTTGCCGATTCTGATACTTGACAGTCACTACGTTTACATCCCAGTAAATGTCCAGTACTAATACCCCTGCTTCTTAAGCAGATGCATTTATAACGCACTCATAGCCGGCAATCGTTATTTGTATGATTGGTGTATACTACGATATACATTACCTTGCTGTATGCCATCATTGTATTATACAAAACAACAAGGAGAATAAAGATCTATTAAAAAGGTTTTAAACTATTTTGTACTTCCGAGAAATAGTGGGAACGAGAGTTCTAGAAGTTCGGAGGTGGTCCGCTGTTATCCTGATATAACTTTCATGCTTGGGAAGCTTGTACGCTTGATTCTAAATAAGGGTACAACATTTGGTCCGCTAGAACCTACGAGCTGTCGATATTCTGTTCTGTATTCGTAATAAGGACAGAACATTTGGTCCGCTGAAACCTACGACATCCCGATCCAGTGAAACTTCCATTTGTGGCGAAGAATATTGTTTGGCATAGTGATAATTGCATTAGTACTACGTTCTTAAAAGTTGATTACGATTGTGATTTTCTTTCCTTCTTATCGTCCAGAGTCTTGTTGTTCGAGACATCAAGTACCCAGATTTCCAGAGAAATTCTGTGGACTAATTCCGTTGGAGTATTGAATTGGAGATATTTCTTGGATAATTCCGCTGGAGATTATTCCGTTGGAGAATTCGTTGCAGATTCCTGATTCCTTGTATTCGTCCGTTGGACAATCCATTGTAGACGCCTAAACAAGTTAGCGTGTCGATATTCACTTCTCAACATCATAATCAAGACAGGTAAACAACACAATTCACTTTTCCCTTGATCCGTGTTCGATTATTATTTTTCACATTTGAATACATTTACAGGACTTTTTGTGACTTGCTTCAAAGATCGCTAAGTGCATTTTTGAATATTTAATACCGATAGCAGGCTAGTTCTTATATTTTTCTACCGATTGATCTATTCTGATCAAATAGTCCGTGTCAAGATTCTCATTAGATCAAGACACCAGTTTGTGGAAATAATCAAGCTATTCGAACTAACACAATTTGTATTTCAGCACATTTCGTCAAAGAATCGTAATTTAGAATGGAGGACGAAAAACACGAAGTAGCCGAGCTATCTCAGGATGAGATAGAGGATATGAGACAGAAATCTAGAGTTGAGCGAGCTAAACACGTTAGACCACGAGGCAATCTGAGGGCACAACTCACAAAAACTCACACGGCATTTGAGACTTTCACAGCTGCAAGTCCTAGTCCTGAACATTACGAGGAGATGGAATTCGCTAAGTTAAGTACCTTACACATGCGCGTGGAGACTGTTGCGGAAAAAATTGAAAACTGTAACAAGGCAATTTCACGGACGTACAATGCACTTACAGACACGGATGAAGAAATACAGGCTGAGTTCGATACTTGCTTGGAGTACGATGAAATGCTAATGGTCATGATCACGTTTCACGATCTTGCGTTTAAGACTCTAAAACAGAAGAGAGAAGTTGAAAAACTCAAGGCAACGCCCGCAACTCATGCCACCGTTTCGACACCCACACCTACGTCTACTGTTACACCTTCGTCAAGTCATACCTTTTCTTACTCTGGAGTGAAACCACCTGATGTCAAGATGCCTGACTTCGATGGTGATTACCTTCTTTGGCCCAGTTTCATCGATAGATTCATGGGAATGATAGATTCGAATGTTCGATTTTCACCTGTACACAAACTCGATTACTTAAAAGGATGTCTGAAAGGCGAGCCTGCGAGACTGTTACAAGGTCTACTCTCAATTGACTCAAACTACCAGATCGCGCTTGACATCTTAATAAGTGTTTACCAAGATGAGTGGCCTACGATTGCTAAACATTTGGAATTGATGTTCAATTTCAAACCGCTAACTACCAAAAGCACCAAGGAACTAAGAAGGTTACACGAATGTTTCAGCCTTAACACATCTGGTCTTCGTAACCTAGGCTATCCTTTTGACAACTATGTCATGGTCTTTTTATTCGCAACTAAGCTAGATCCAGAAACACGGGAACTGTGGGAACACAACGTGGTAGAATTACCGAAAGATCCGACAACAGGCCGACAAGTAGTACCAAGCAGCAGTTTCATTCTCGAATTTGTTAAAAAGCGAGCGAGAACGCTTGAACATACCACAAACTTAAAGCTTGGACTAACCAGTGGTTCGCCAAACAAGGCTCTGCGCATGACAACCACGAAGGCAGCAAGTACTACATTAGGCCGTACAGACCCACGGACAGAGTACTCAGGTCAGGTCGACGCGAACTTTACGGGTAAAAACTACACGCAAAAGACATCTGTAAACAAACCCAAAGATGGGAACAAGAAGCACTTTGCGACGCCGTTGGCTCCTAAGGCTCCTTGTCAACACTGTTCAGAGGCACATCAAATCTGGAAGTGTGAAGCATTTAGAGATGCACCTGTAGCAGCCAAGCTGACTACAGTCAACAAAGCCAGAATATGTTTCAACTGTTTAGCGTCTGGTCATGCTAGTAAAGCGTGTCCAAGCAAGTACTCATGTAGAGTTTGTCAATTACGGCATCACACTTACTTGCACGATTCAACTACGCATCGGAGTGCACCACTCCATCAACAACAGTCAGCTTGACAATTACCGCAGGTAGATCTGGTCGCATCGTCGATGTTGGCACCAGAAACCAAGTCACAGTCTGTACCGTGTCTGCCTGAAACAATGGATTTTCAAACAACGTGTGTTGGCTCAACACATCTAACTAACTCTCCTAAAACCTTACAGCTCGCTCATGTAACCACTGATATAGTCTTAGCAACAGCAATAATTCCAGTATACGATATAGACGGCTCAGTAACCAAGTTACGAGCACTACTTGACTCAGGTTCCTCAGCAACTTTTATAACAGAACGGGCTATGAAAAAGTTAAGATTGGTGAGATGCTTCTGCGACAACAAGATTAATGTAGTTGGAGAAGTTGCACCGCAGAATGTCAACGGATGTACAACACTGCGAGTGGTAGCCTTTACGGATACTTTATTGACGATCTCTGTAGATGTGATGATTTTAAACAGAGTTGTTGGAATTTTACCGGCTACTCAGCTCGACATACCTTCTGACATTTTCGACGACTGCCGTTCACCTTATGATTTTGCTGACCCTAACTGGAACATACCGGCACCAGTGGACATCCTACTTGGCGCTGATGTCTATTACAAAGTTGTCACAGGTGGCATCTTAGCTGTTGGTAGTCTCACATTAATTGAAACGATTTTTGGATATGGCGTTTGCGGACCCATCGCGAGCCAATTTTCGAGGCAATTTACATCTTGTGGGATACAACTTACTGACTACGGGGTACAACTCGAGAAGTTCTGGCAGATAGAAGAGGTTCCAGAATTCCGACGAGCACTGAATGACCGTAATTCAAGTCACCAAGATGAGGTAATCTGTAAATCAACGGAGGAAGAATTTGCAGAAAGACATTTCTTACAGACTTGTAACTTGGATTCAGACGGCCGTGTCATAACTACCTTACCCTTCTTTGGGGACGTAACACTATTGGGCAATAGTGAGCGATTGGCACGCCTACGATTCTTAAATTTGGAGCAGAAGTTAGAGAAAATGCCGCAGACTTACCAGCAGTACAGGGATTTCATGCAAGAGTTCATAGACTTGGGACACATGGAATTGGTACCGGACAATGAACTTAATCTACCTGACAACAAGTGCTACTACATTCCACACCACTGCGTTCGGAAAGAAGATAGTACTACAACTAAACTACGTGTAGTTTTCGATGCATCAGCTTCAACTAGCACTAGAGTGTCACTAAATGATGTATTAGCAGCTGGTCCTAAGTTACAGGATGATTTATTCCACATAATGATTCGATTTCGCTTCCCATTCATCGCACTGATTGGGGACATAGCGAAAATGTACCGACAAGTGAAACTGGACTTACCTGCACAAAACTATCACCGTTTGTTCTGGCGACGAAGCTACAATGAACCGCTACTTGTTTACCGGATGACGCGCGTAACATATGGTGTTAAAAGCGCATCTCATTCGTCGATAAAGGCCTTGCAACTTACCGCTGATAAGTTCGGCTCACCAGCAACACGCCTGTCAATCAAGAACATGTACGTCGATGATTGGTTTGATGGTGGCGACACAACGGCGGTAGCGACAGACCTCGTGAACAAAGTAATTACCACTTTGCAAAGCGGCGGCTTTGAGCTACGTAAATTGGCGTCCAGTGACGCAACGATTGTAAACAGTTTACCAGAGCGGTTGCGTGAAAACATCGAGGCATTTGAGTTCCATGACGAGGATCATTCGATCAAAACATTGGGAATAACTTGGCTTGCGATACTTGACACGTTCATGTTTAAGGTTAAGCACCTAGATATTCGGCCGGAATCATCTAAGGACCTTAAAAGAGCGGAGAGATCAAGTCACAAAACTGCAGATTTAAACTTGGATGATCAACAAAATGGTGACTTGGTTGTACGGTACACCCGACGTCAGATCCTTTCGGATATCTCAAAAATCTTTGATCCATTAGGTTTTCTAGCCCCTAGTATCGTTACACTTAAAATCTGTATGCAGGATATCTGGAAAACTAAACTTGGATGGGATGAGCCATTACCGTGTAATATTGTTGATACTTATTTAGATTGGAGAAGTTCTTTGCATCTGCTACGTGAGTGCCGCATACCCAGGAAAGTGCTCCAATTTCATGATGGCGGGGTACTACAGTTGCATGTCTTCTGTGACGCATCTGAAAAAGCATACGGGGCAGTCGCATACATTCGTGAATCAAGTCACGAATCGGTACATGTAGCAATGTTAGCATCGAAATCAAAAGTCGCTCCAATTAAATCGCTTACGATACCAAAGTTAGAACTTTGTGCTGCATTAACGGGCGTTCGTTTAATTCAAGCAATCATGCATGCCTTGCGACATACTAAACACAAGCCTGAAATCTTCGCGTGGTCGGATTCAACCACTGTCTTACATTGGTTGTCAGGGCTCCCAGGGAAATGGCAGACTTTTGTCTCAAACAGAGTAGCGCAAATACAGGAAACTGTGCCACGCAGAAATTGGTACCACGTTCCTACAGAATTGAACCCTGCAGATCTTGCATCACGAGGAATGCCAGTAGCAGACCTACTGGATTCCAAACTTTGGTGGAAGGGTCCTGACTTTTTACACGATTTTGTGACTTGCTTTCCCGCTCAACCTACGGATGAAATTCCTTCGGAATGCGCAGCTGAGGAAAGAAAGGTGCCCTTAACCGTGTCATCGGTCTCTAAAACTACTGACCTTCCTAGTTTTCTCAATCTTATTGATTTAACTGCATATGAACACGTGTACAAAGTATGTAACATCCTTGCTTTAGTCTTACGTTTCGTCGCTGTGCTACGCAAGCAAGCGAAGAAGATTGACTTACCCGTGTTTATTACCTCTAATGAACGTCGTGTGGTACTTGCCCGTCTTACCAAGGCAGTACAAGATGTCGAGTTCTCGGAAGAAATTGCCTTGCTCGAAAAAGGTTGTCAACTTCCTAGACGAAATCGTTTGTCCACACTTTACCCTTTCGTTGATCCTGACGATGGTCTTCTTAAAGTAGGAGGCAGACTTCAGGCCAGATCTGGTTCTTTGTCCGACCACACGATGTACCCAGCCATATTACCTAAGAAAGCACACCTATCTTTGATGCTAGCAACTCGTGTTCACCGAGAATCAATGCACGGTGGCTTACAATTATGCATCGGAGAACTCCGACGTAATTTTTGGGTAATCAGTTCAAGACAATTGTTTCGTGAGTTAATTAGGAATTGTACAACGTGCTTCCGTTACAATTCTCGCCCACTGCACCAGCTAATGGGTGACTTGCCTCGCGAGCGAGTCACACCCTCACAACCTTTTACGCACACAGGCTTAGATTATGCAGGTCCAATTGCATCGAAATCTAAAGATGGTACTGAAAAAGTGTACCTGGCAATCTTTGTATGCTTCAGCACGAAGGCAGTACATATAGAGGTTGTATCGAGCCTAACGTCCCACGCCTGCATAGCAGCTATTCGTCGATTTGTGGCGCGAAGAGGGGTTCCCTCTAGGCTTTACTCAGACAACGCAACTAATTTTATGGGTGCTAGGTCAGATTTAGTCAAGCTGCAAGAGTTGCTACATAAAGAGACTGGGACAGTAACACAGGAAGGTGAGCGCCTAGGAATGTCATGGGTCTTCATTCCGCCAGGGTCGCCAAACTTCGGAGGTTTATGGGAGGCGGCAGTAAAGAGTGCGAAATCTCACATGAAGAAAGTGGTTGGTAAAGCGGTACTTACTTTTGAAGAGTTGGTAACTCTTTGTTGTGATATAGAATCGATAATGAATTCCCGACCATTAGTTCCTTTAACTGATGACGCTAATGATTTTGGTGCATTAACTCCGTTTATGCTTCTGACCGGGCGTCAAAGCAAGTCACTACCTATGCTCCATCATCAAAGTCTGCCATCAAATGATCTCATTCGTTCTAACCCGACAAAGCGATGGTTACACGTTCGAAACATTACAGCTGACTTCTGGCGGCGATGGAATAAAGAATACTTAACTACTTTGCAACAACGACCTAAACACACTGTCGAAACACCGAACCTTCAGGTCAATGATCTAGTTCTGTTGACTGACGAAAAGTTACCGCCGTTACAGTGGCCTCTAGGGAGGATAGTAGAGATCTATCCAGGCAATGATGGCCAAGTTCGCGCGGTGTTAGTGAGAACACAAGCCGGTGTTTACAAGCGACCAGCCTACAAGGCGCGTCGGTTGCCAAATCAATTACATTAGTCTACTACGTAGCAACGTAACAACTCGTGACTTGCTTAGCGCTTACAGGGTGAATATTTCTTGGGTTTTTAACCACACTCAGGATTGAAACGTTCGGTCTTAATCTGCTGATAGATGTTTCAACGCTCTCGGGTCTTTCTAGTCTTGAAGTTGGTAAATTCAACGTGGGGAGAAATGTTTTGACGATTTTACTAATAAATTGCTGCAACTCGTCCTGTGACGAGTTCCTTTTCACATTGATGAGTCTATCGCGAAACTTATCGCATGGAGTAAAAACAAGAGTTCCCTTGCGCAATATTGGTCAATTGTATATTGGGTGCAATGGGTTTTTGGATCTTTTTAATCGTTTTAAATGTGTTCTATTTTGCCTGAAAAAATGCCGTATTTCTAGGTCTTGGATTGATATCAAACTGCCGCGTGTTCGCTACCCCATTCTTATGAAAGGATAACGTGCTCACCGGTCTTGGATGTGGGCACAAGAATTAGCGTACAAATACTACATCTAACAAAACTACACTAAAAAGATTACAAATAGAGTTACATCACAAGTCTGCATGAGCTACCTCAACTCCAGACCGATCCAGTGAGTTCACCGAATCGTCACCCATCTCAGCCATCAGAGCTGTCACGCCGAGAACGGACGTCTCCACGGCTGACAGGTTAGCTTCATCGATGGATTCTTCTTGTGGAGTCGCAAAAGGAGAATAGCTCAGCGAGGGAGGGATAATGAGTTCATCAACGCTGGCCGTGGGACCACAGGGCTCAGGTTGAATCTCTCCGGGATCAGCTCCAATGACACTCGCCTGAACAGCAGCACTAGCATCTACTTCGACTGGGATCGAAGAAGCAGAGGTACCAGCAGCTCCCGTCGCGTTCAGTGATCCATCACCTAAGTAGTACAAGTAAAACTGGTGACTTGGTTCCTGACTTTCCATTGAGTATTTACGTACTGGAAGGAGTTTAGACATGAGTACTAATGTTATAAGAAGACTACTATAGTAGAATGAGAACAATTAACATAATCACTCATAGCTGATAGCCCACCAAAAGAAACAGAACATTTACCGGAACTGTAGGAAAAGTCAGCAGCACGCTTGCGCACACAGCGTGGGTCAGAAACTGCCGATTCGAGGTCTTGCTGCTCTTGCGTCAATACCACAAGACCGTCGGTTCGGGAGGTCAGACTTCTGACACCATAGCGAGCTCTTCTAACTGGTCCCCGACCCCTGGCCGCAGCGCGAGCACGCACTAAAGGATGTACTTGATAGTTCTGGACAAATTACCGTTGACTAATAGAACTATAAGCTTACACCGATGCCAGCAAGCAAGTCACAGTTACCTGCTGCAGGAGCTTGGGCAGCACCGAAGAAAGCTGCTTGGTACGAGGCCGAAGCTCGTGTGAAGGCACCGCGTCCTCTTGCAGTACCTCCACGTGCGCGTTCTTCCATCGTGACGATGGGGGAAATGTCCGGAGTAGTTGGCACACCATCATAAAGTGGTGTAGACGATCCAACTCCAGCGAACACTAAAACAGTAACTTGGTTATACACAATAACAAGTATCGAACGGACTAATTAGTCCGACCATAAGTTGTAGTTTCACTTAAGCTGTCGAGTGGTGAATTAATATCTGTGATTACTTGCACTGAAACGACGTCAACCAAGTCACAAGATTAACGCGCCCTCTAGCGGTAACATACGGTACTGGCTATAACGGTAACTTGCTTTGCAACTGAAGTTCTCATCGCAA
>OOEE01000086.1_pt1 | contig 10990 bp, 9 predicted proteins | sample 1670541 | NCBI WGS metagenome assembly OOEE01 (sample SAMEA98149918, study PRJEB22522) | marine metagenome | biome: marine biome; feature: marine water body; material: sea ice | place: Arctic Ocean | collected 16-Sep-2015 | depth 1.1 m | reverse complement strand
GTATGGCATCTTTGGCAATTACCCATTCTTCATTAGTGGCAATTGCAAAGATAGGATTTGAACTAGAACAACTAATGAGGCCAGACTGTCCAAAACGCATTTCTAGGTTTTTATCAATATCAAGTTGAAATCCCAAATGCCCCAACTGGTTAATCGTATTTTCTCTAATATAAGCGGAATTTTCGCCAATCCCGCCGGTAAAAACCAAAGCATCTAGCGGTCCTACAACCGCTAAATACGAACCAATATATTTCACTAAACGATAAATAAACATATCCAGTGCCAGTTTCGCTTGCTGGTTGCCTTCTTTGACCTCCTGCTCAAGTGTTCTGCAGTCATTACTCAGTTTTGAAACACCCAGCAAGCCAGACTCATTATTTAATAAGTGGCTTACTTTATCGACCGAATAGCCCAATTGCTCAATAAGGTATGTGGGTAAACTGGGATCAATATCACCGCTGCGTGTACCCATCACTAAACCCTCTAAAGGGGTGAAACCTAAGCTGGTGTCGATAGCTTTACCCTGCTTAATGGCTGCTATACTGCATCCGTTGCCTAAGTGTGCAGTAATTAAGTTACAATTTGAGAACTCTTTTTTAAGCGCATTTGCCGCCTCGTGTGCTACAAAATAATGACTTGAGCCATGAAAACCGTACCGCCTAATATGATGTTGTTGGTAAAGTTCGTAGGGTAAGGCGTATAAATATGCATGTTTAGGCATGGTCTGAAAAAAAGCAGTATCGAATACTGCAACATGAGGTAAATCTGGAAAAGTTGTTTGAGCGCTATTAATACCCGCTAAGTTGGCTGGGTTATGCAACGGCGCCATCAATGATGTTTGCTCAATGGCCTGCTTAACATCATCATCTATTAAGCTAGAATGTGTAAAGGTCTCACCGCCATGAACCACTCGATGTCCTACTGCAACAATTTGTTGGCTTAAGGTTTCAAACTTTTTGAGTGTGTTGGCAATGACGGTTAATGCTTGTTGATGGCTTGCATCGGCGGGTAATTCAGCACTATGTTGTTTGTTTTGGTAATTAAATCCAAATTTGCTTGAAACTGTGCCAAGATTTTCTGCTAATCCATGTAGCGGTGCTGTTCCTGTTTTAGCTTCGATAATGGCAAATTTAATAGAAGAACTGCCGCAATTAAGAACGAGAACGTATTGATCCATAAGTCAAAACTTTTGCTATTTAGAGGTGTGTATTTCTAATAGTAACGTTTATGAGAAATTTTTGGGTATAGATAGTTGAATTAATATAACTTTAGCGTGTTAGCTTATCCTTGAGTTAGCCGCTAGAATACATTTAAGCTTTATTACGGAGTCACTGAGTTGGCACAAACTATTACAGCAATGGTGAGAGATGGTCAGCAATATATGCAGACTTGGCCGATGCAACCGCAGTTGTTTGGCATGTTCCCAGAGAGCAAAGTCATTTTGGCGACCAAATTTTCGATAAAAGTTATGCCTGCTCTGGCTGTTTTAACAGTTGCGGCATTAATTAATTTGCAAGGCGTTGAGCGTTTACCTCAGGCTCTGGCCATAGGCGCGTTCTTTTTGTCACTACCCATGCAGGGTTTGATGTGGTTGGGGCATCGTTCAAATCAATATCTACCGCCTACATTAAAGCAATGGTACCTTGATATCCATTATAAAATGCAGATGCAAGGATGTGCATTACAATCTCCCAAAGCTAGGCCAGATTACAAAGAGCTTGCTGTATTATTAAAAACAGCTTTTGACGAATTAGATAAAGCATTTACTAAACGTTGGTTTTAAGTTTGTTTTTAACCAACAAAATAGTATTTTATTACCTAAAACTTATCCGAATACAACAAGTGTCTTTTACAATAAGGTAAGTGCATAAGCTTTGGTTTCGAGGCAGATTCATTCTGTATAACTTCTACTGTGAAAGGTTGTAGTCACTCACATATTATCTCAACTAATTTCACAACAAGCTGCAGTACAAAGCATTTTGTTGGCTACATCAATTTAAGATTCTCTGTTAACAGTATCAATGGGAATGTTACTTCAGACGAGTGCATAAGCAGCCAAAGGGCTTCTACACTTTTTACACACATAAATTTGTTTGCCGTTAATTACTTTATTATGCCTTCTAATTCCTAATTCTATGGGCCCACATTGACATTGATAATAGAAGCTTTTTCCTTTTACCTTGGTCACATCCATTTGGTGGTAGGTTTGCCCTTTTAAACTAAAAAGCTTAAACATTAAATTTTGCCATTCTTTACCGTGAGGGCGAACTTTACCAAAAAGCCAATAAGCTAATAAATGACACACTTCATGAGGAACAACTTCCTCCAAAAATGCATCCACATTGTCATCTAACAATATAGGATTAAAGCGTAATTCATTTTTTTGAAGCCGGGCACAACCTGCTATCTTGCCCTTTTGATTAAAGTTTATTTTTGGCAACATAAAATGTTGGTCAAAGTGAGTTGAAGCATGATCTATACATTGTTTAACTTTTTTTGTAACTAACTGTTGTGTAGATAAAGACAAATGAATTCTGCTTTCCAATATGATTGGCTTCCGAATTTCAATGATATACCAATTATGCTCAATATTTAATGCCTAGAATGTGTACCGTTTTTTTTAAATGGTGATGAGGCGAGTTGCAACCTTAATAAAAACATTTAGTAAAACATTTAATAAGTTATCTATATTAAGTATAAAATTCGATAGAGCACTATTTTTAGAGCCTGCTGGATGGTGAATTTTCTAAAAAGGTTAATGCTATAAATAGATAACATTAATTATTTTGAGTATATCAATGCAAGATTAACTACAGCGCCATTCTCTATATTTTAGTTTTTTAGCGGATCCGGCAGATGTAAATTTTTGCGCAAAGGTGCATGGCAGTATTGTCATAAAATGGATGGCTCAAGCAGATGATGCCTTTGCTGCGCGGTGAGGTGCACATTATTGTATAATCATATCTATTGGTGGAATACGATTTATTTGGCCAATTTTAGTTGGTCAGGTGGTGACTGTTACTGCTTAAATTGTGAACACATGCGAAACAAGCATGTACATCTATATTTGGATTTTAGTTGGGGTCTCCTGCACAAAATAGAATGGCCGAGAAAGGTTATCGTATCATGGCAGTTGTGGCTTACGACCCATCTGGTTATCCAGTCGAAGTGACTAACTGGGTGCTATAAACAAACTAAATCTTGCGACATAATAATATGCCATTCAGATACAAGAGTCTGCTAGGATTTTGTATCAGGTGTCAGCTGCAATGCTTGTGAAAAATAATATGTTTTCTATTTTTCATAAAACGATATTGTTGACCCTATATAAATACTTCTGGTGTTAACAAACGATTATAAACGTATGTAGCTCCGATTTTTTTCAAAAAAATAATGTGTCTCAACGTAGAATGAGAATTTCTACCCACTGATGACACGGTGTTGAGTTTGAACAGAAGGTTTCAATGATTATAATTAATCATCCCGAATGAAAAGCAATCATATTGAACCTATTTACTGTGTACTATATTCCATACTTTGCCTCTTTTTCAGCTAATATTTCCACAGCATTTGAATGATAAACTCATATTAAGAAATTAAACTGCTATACAAATACTGCTTCAATAATTCTTAAACTTTAATTAATAAAAAAGCCCAACATCCATGTTGAGCTAATACCAGAGACTGGTTGTTCTTAGCTAATGTAATTAATCAATTTTAGTCAGTGTTATTGACAAGAGTAAAATAACAAATATTATATTTCGCAAGGTAAGCAATAAGCATAGACCCCTTTAGGATCATTCAATTTTGCTACCGCTTCCAAGTCCGCTGTGATTTCTTTAACTAGACTTAAAATAGTACTCGATTTTTCTACCTTAAAAGCACCTTGAAAGGTAACAGAGGCGTTTTGTAGTATCTCTTTCCAGAATATTTCACTCTTAGACAACGTTTTTTTAATATATTGAGTGTCATAAGTTTCTAAATTGGATAAGTCAGCAGCGGCTTTTATGCCATCTTCTAAGTAACCTATTTCATCTACTAAGCCTAACTTAAGAGCAGTTTCTCCAATCCAAACACGTCCTTGGGCTATTTCATCGACTTGACTTTTACTCATCTCACGCTTATCGGCGACCAGAGATATAAATTGATCATAGCCATGTTCGATACCTCTTTGCATAATGGCAGCCAGTTTAGGATTAAGTGTCTTAGTAATCCCCATGCCTGCAAATTCAGTGGTACCGACACCATCAGTATGTACACCTAAATAATCAAGAGTTTTCTCAAAGGTTAAAAACATTCCAAAGATACCAATAGATCCTGTAATAGTGCTTGGTGCAGCAATTATTTTGTCTGCTCCAGCAGAAATCCAATACCCACCAGAAGCGGCATAAGTACTCATAACTGCTACTACTGGTTTACCAACAGCTTGCAAGTTTTCAACTTCTTGACGAATAATTTCTGAGGCAAAAGCACTGCCCCCTGGTGAGTCTACATATAACACTACTGATTTTACTGTATCGTCATATCTTGCTTTACGTAGAAGCTGTGCTGTACTGTCACCACCTATTTGACCTGGCTTTTTAGTACCGTTTAATATGGTACCTTTCGCTACAACTATCGCGACCTTATCCATATCGTTAGGCATATTTGGTAGAACAGGTTTGATCATTCTTAAGTAATTATTGTAACTGATAGCGTTGAAACCCATGCCGCTTTCGTCTTTGCCAACTGCAGCAACAATTTCTTGCAAAGCTTGTTCGCGTGTTTTCAGTGCATCAACCCAACCAAAATCTAATGCATATTTTGCAAAATCACCCCCGACTTGTTCAAATTTCTGCAAGAAAACATCTAATTCTTCATCAAAATCATCTACATCTAAGCCGCGAGCCTTGGCAACACTTGCCTTATATTGTGTCCACATTGCTGTTAGCCATGCTTTATTTGCTTCCTTCGCTGGTTCTGACATATCGTCACGAATGAAGGGTTCAACGGCTGACTTATAGGTACCCACTTTAAAGACGTGTGTTTCTGCTTTAAGTTTTTCGATAGCCGATTTGAAATACATGCCAAAACGTCCATATCCTTCAAACATCATAAAACCCATAGGATTTAAATATAGGTGATCTGCACGACTGGCAAGGTAATATTGGTTCTGAGTATAGTAGTCCCCGATTGCATAGATGGGCTTGTTACTTTCTTTAAAGGCTTCTAAAGCTAATGCAATTTGTTCTAATTTGTCTAAACCAATGTTGTCTAGGCCATGTAAATCAAGTACTAGAAGTTTTATCCGTCGATCTTGTCTAGCGTTTTCAATAGAAAGTAATATATCTTGTAGTAACATTTCTGGGTTATCGTCTTTTTGCTCAAAAGCCTCTTCCAAAAACTTGGTGAATGGGTCAACGGTTTCTTTCTCAATGACTACGTTACCGACTAACTTCAGAACTAACGCTGAATTAGATGGTACTGTAACTGTATTTTCATCCTTTAAAAAAACTGTAATTAGACTCAAAAATATAACAATAAAAATAATGTTAAAAAATAATTTTCGACTAAAATTGAGCGCGGTCCATAAACCAACAAACAACGACTTCGTCCAACTTTTTCCTGAAGACATAATAGGTGTGCACACTTATAAAATAATTGAACGATATCTTATCTAAAAACAGCCGTTTTTAACATTTTCAAATGTAATTTTTTGTAACTTTTCCATTTATAAGTTAAATATTTGCTATAGAGTTACTGTAAATATAAAGACAAGCCTACTTACATATGAAAACACATCCTTACTACCCACATTTATTCAAAGGTCTAGACCTTGGGTTTACTCAATTACCTAATCGTGTGTTGATGGGTTCAATGCACCTTGGTTTAGAAGAAGAGAAAAATGGCTTTGAAAAACTGGCTGCGTTCTATGCAGAACGTGCCGCTGGTGGAGTAGGGTTGATAGTGACAGGTGGGATTAGTCCTAACCGACAAGGTTGGTTATTGCCTTTTGCGGCACGTATGAGTAATAAAAAACACGCTAAAGAACATCAAGTCATTACCGAAGCTGTTCACCAACATCAAGGTAAAATATGCCTTCAAATACTACATTCTGGACGTTATGGTTATCACCCATTTGTAGTTGCACCCTCAGCTATTAAATCTCCAATAAATCCTTTTAAACCCAAAGCCATCTCAAAAAGAGGCATTGTTAACACCATAAATGATTACGCAAATTGCGCTGCCATGGCCAAAGTAGCGGGATACGATGGTGTCGAAATAATGGGATCTGAAGGCTACTTTATTAATCAATTCTTATGTCCTCGAACTAATCAACGAGATGATGAATGGGGAGGTAGCTTTGAAAATCGCTCGCGTATTGCAATTGAAATAGTCAATGCAGTCAGACAAAAAGTGGGTACTGACTTTATCATTATATTTCGTTTATCCATGTTGGATTTAGTCGAAGGGGGTAGCAATTGGGATGAAGTGGTGGCTCTAGGGAAACTAATTGAGGAGTGCGGAGCCACACTTATTAATACGGGCATTGGTTGGCATGAAACGCGAGTGCCCACTATAGGCACTATGGTCCCAAGGGGCGCGTTCACTTGGATAACTGAGCGTATGAAAGGTGAGCTGACGGTGCCTTTAATTGCGACTAATAGGATCAATACGCCTGAAATTGCTGAAAAAATATTAGCCAGTGGGCAAGCAGATATGGTGTCAATGGCCAGACCTTTCTTGGCCGATGAAAATTTTGTGCGCAAAGCACAGCAAGGAAGAGGAGATGAGATCAATACCTGTATTGCTTGTAACCAAGCTTGTTTGGACCATGGATTTGCCCGCAAGCGTGCCAGCTGTTTGGTCAATCCGCGAGCTGGATACGAAACAGAACTAAATTTCCCTTCAACTACCCACAAGAAAAAACTAGCGGTAGTAGGTGCAGGGCCTGCTGGTCTTGCCTTCAGTTGTTATGCTGCTGAGCGTGGTCATGAGGTACATTTGTTTGAAAAAAGTACCGAAATTGGCGGTCAATTTAACTATGCTAAACGTATTCCTGGTAAAGAAGAATTTTATGAAACCCTACGTTACTTCAAAAAGAGAATAGAAGTCACAGGTGTACATTTGCATCTAGAAAGTCAGCAAAGTGTTGAGTCTTTAGCTGATGCTAATTTTGAACAGGTGGTACTTGCTACAGGGATAAAGCCCCGAGAGGTCAATATTGAAGGCATACAGCATCCAAAAGTCATGGATTATCTTGATGTGTTGAGAGACGATAAGCCAGTCGGTAAAAAGGTCGCGATAATAGGGGCTGGGGGCATTGGTTTTGATGTGGCAGAATTTTTGGTAGAAGAACATTCTTTAACCAATGAACCTGAGCGATGGTTAAAAAGTTGGGGAGTCGATAAAGAGTACAAACAAGCTGGCGGATTGATCGAGGCAACTATTGGGCAGCCTGCCAGAGAGATATTTTTACTGCAACGTAAAACGACTAAAGTAGGTAAAGGGTTAGGTAAGACTACTGGTTGGATCCATCGGTCGGCTTTACAAAAGAAACAGGTACAAATGATTTCAGGCGTCGACTACGTAAAAATTGACGACCAAGGTTTACACATCGAAGTGAATAATAAAACACAAATACTGGACGTGGACCATATTATTTTATGTGCTGGCCAAGAACCATTTAAAGACTTATTAAAAGGGTTAGAAGAGAGAAGTATCAAGACTCATTTAATCGGAGGCGCGGATGTGGCATCAGAGCTCGACGCGAAACGTGCTATTAGGCAAGGAGCTGATTTAGCCTCCATTATTTAAAAGAATACACTATTGGCGGACTCCAGACACAAAGGAGCAATTATCTAGAAAGATGTACTTATCTATGGGTGATAATTCAAAAATTTGAACCTCACCCACACGATCTTTTTGAGCATAATATTTAACTTCAAAATAGAATGACCAGTCGTCGGTTTTTGATGTAAGTTCTAAGTAAGGAAAATGTGTAAAATTCCAGCTCCCTCTGGCTAAACCATGTTTCAGCAATTGACTTTTTAGGTTTAAGATTTGGTATTGGCCATCTAGCTGCAGTTTTATGGTTAAGTCGGTATTACAATTTTGACTTGTGTATTCATTCGCCCAATCTTGTTGATTCTTTATTTGCTGTGGGTTTACACCTGGTGGCACTAACATCAAAGCAATGGAATTCTCTTTGTACCAGTGATTATCGATAAATAACATGCGGGTATTTTCTATATCCCAACCCACTTCCCTCATGGTGTAGATTAATTTGTTTACTGCGTTTCGGTTGTTAATAAGCGGCGAATAGGTCAATGAAGACTGAGTCACGGATTGTGGGAATTTGAGTTGATTAGGCTTAACTAAAAAATCCGCTGCAACTAATTCTTTACTGATCGCTTCTATTTGCGGGTCTGATAGATAACGAGAATAAAGGTGGACTGTGGTTTGGCTGCAACTACAAAAAAGTAAGGCCACAAGTATTAGGTATTTCGACATAAGAGTGGCCTTGGCATGGTTTAACGCAGGACTTTTATTTTCTCAACACTGGAATTCATAGCTGATTTCCCTTTATTAAGTTTTTCCATTCTAAAATCTAACTGTACTGTTATACCGGTTTGCCTTTGTGCTTGGCCGCCTTGGATCCTAGGTTTGTATGTCCATTGTTTTAAAGCGGTAACGGATACTTTATCGAAGGTTTGTTGTGGGAATGATTCAATCACCTGAATATTGTCAGTTGAACCATTTTTAGTAATATCAAATTGTAATGTGACCGAGCCCTCTTGGTTATCTCGTGCCGCTTCAACAGGATATTTGGGTTCGATTCTGATCACGGGGGTGGTAATAGATGCTTTTCCGACTGAGTGTGCCGTTTCAGCTAAATTGGCCATCGCGACACCGGCCAGCAAAGTACTACCTAATGCTATAGATAAACCTATTGATGCAGGTTTGATTTTTGCTGGATTTTTGATATTGGATATACGTTTAAACATGGTGTGTTTTTCTCCATAAGGTGAGTAAATAGAAAAGCTGTGTAGTGAACGTTCAGCGCATTGCACTAATGCTTTGCTGTAGCTGATTTGATCTTCAACAGTCGATTGTTTGAGTACGGCTGCATCGCATGCTAATTCTTGGCTGCGCCTAAAAGCTCGGTACGCCAGCCAAGTGAGTGGGTTGAACCAAAATACGGCCACAAACAACAAGGCAAACAAGTTATAAAGGTTATCACCTCGGTGAAAGTGCACTAACTCGTGGTTTATCATTAATTGTTGTTGGCGCACACTGAATTGACTGTGGAAGCCCTCGGGGATAAGCAAGGTTGAATTAAATATACCGCTCAATACAGGGCCTGATAATTGATTGTTGCTGACCACTTTCAATGTATTAGGTAACACTATACCCAGTTCGACTTTGCGAGATTCGAAGTGTGCTAAACGGTACATTTTCCACTGTGCAAATGCACCAAGAGATAAAATTCCGAGGAAGCCAGATAACCATAACAAGGCCCAGTTAAGGTTAATATTGACTGTGTTTGTCTCTCCACTTATTTCAACTACATAACGGTAGATAGATCTATCGTCTATTGAAATAACATCTTGCGGTAGGTTGTTAGCAATCAATAGCAAAGGCACCAATAGCCAAAGTGCATATATTGCCTTGGCACCTAGATTTTTAATTGCTTTTGCTTCTAGGATTATCAACGTTAATAGCAAAAAACTGATAACAAGCTGTTGTTCCACTAACCAATTAGTCATTGTTTTGCTCCCACTTTTGGATTAATGACTTCAGCTCTTCTACATCTTCTTTGGACAATGAGTCTGAGTCTGCAAAACCAGCAACCAATGGCGCTACTTTTCCACCAAATAAACGGCTAACTAAACTTTTACTTTCTTTTTCGGTAATTGTGCTGCGTTCAATTAAAGGGAAATATAAATAACTACGTTGCTGTTTGTCAAAGTCGATAACGTGCTTTTTAACCAATCTACTGATCAACGTTTTAACGGTTTTCTCATGCCATGGTTTGTTTTGATTTAAGCGCTTAATAATTTGGTTGGCTGAAGCAGGGTATTGTTCCCATAATGCGTCTAACACCTCAAACTCTGTTTTACTAATATCAGGTTCTTTTGTATTTGTTGTCACAGTTAGTGCCTTCTAAATAAATATTAAGTTGATTACGCTTGTAGTCGATAGTTTAAGATTACACTCGTAATCTTAAACAGCAAGTCTTATTTCACGTTTTATGAGGTTTTTAATAATTTAAATACCAAGTTTTTTGCTTTAATTTCGTTTAATCAGACATTTATTGTATAAAGTTCAAATTAATACGACATTTTATAATTAAACTGTTAGACTACGTCCCGTATTCAATATCCTGTTGCGCGATGGTGATAACGCAGCAGGAATTAAACTATTTCACTAAAAGAAGAGAGTTCAAAATGAGTAAAGGTACAGTAAAGTGGTTCAATGCAGATAAAGGTTTCGGTTTTATAGCTCCAGAAGACGGAAGCAAAGATTTATTTGTTCACCATTCAGAAATTCAAGCTGGTGGCGGTTACGCTACTTTGACTGACGGCCAAGCTGTTGAGTTTGAAGTTGGCGAAGGTCAAAAAGGCCCATGCGCAAATAAAGTAGTTCCTTTATAAGAACCACTATTAAACTAGCAATTTAGGCTCGTAATTTGAGCCAGACCTTAACAAGCTATTTGTTAAGGTCTTTGCTAGATAGTTTGTTTATCGAAAATTCCTCAAATGTAATTCCAATCATTCCCAATTTTTCTCCAAATTCCAGAAAAACACCCATTAAAATTAAGAATCTTATTATTTATCATATTTTGTTTATAACAAGATAGGTGTGTTCGATAGTTTGGTATGTAGTTGGTCAAAAAAAAGTTTTGATTTTAGTTAAATTAATATTCAAAATTATCAGTTATCAATTTATTAGTATTGCTAAACTTTAAATTAAAAAATTTCTGATTAATTCTAGCTTTGATATCCAC
>OOEE01000084.1_pt1 | contig 11015 bp, 8 predicted proteins | sample 1670541 | NCBI WGS metagenome assembly OOEE01 (sample SAMEA98149918, study PRJEB22522) | marine metagenome | biome: marine biome; feature: marine water body; material: sea ice | place: Arctic Ocean | collected 16-Sep-2015 | depth 1.1 m | reverse complement strand
CGAACTAGCATACGTAAGTAAGTGTAATATACGACTTGAGTTTTAATATAATATGCGGTTTTACCTAAAAACTTCAGACCTGTCTTCTGGTCATAAACATAAGTGGCGTTTAGTTTCGCACCTGTTTTACGAAAGTTATCAATGGCTGCTAGAAAATCTTTACTGGTAGCATAAGTAGAGATGCCATCACGTGAATGCCAAATTTCCATGGGAAGAGAAGCATTAATGATAGCTGGATCAACCAAAATAGCTTTATCTCCTTCATAATCTATTCCCATCTCTTTATAAGCGGTCTTTAGGTAATCTTCAGTAATCCACTCATCAAAATCTAAAGATGGAATTGATTTTTCTGTCACTAACACACCGTGATTGAACTTAAGTGCATCAACAAATTTATTCTTAATAGTTGGATCTAATGTTAAGTGACCACCCTCAGAAAAATAAATATATAAGACCTCTTTCTCCACACCTGTCCATTTTTCCATTAGATCGACTGCACGAATAGGATCTTCGCGAATCCAGACTCCAGCATCATAGACGGCTTTCACGAAAGCGACTGCGACTTCAGGATATTCATTTATGAAATCTTCCCTTACAACGACACCGTGTAGATAGGGTATGCCAGTCTCACTACCATCATAAATTTTGCGACCAGTGCCACGAAATTCCATTAGTTCTGACCAAGGACAAAAATCCGAATGTGCATCGATTTTACCCGCTGCGATATTAGCCGCGCCAACCGCCGGACTCTGGTTTTTTAAGCTGTATTCCTTCGAGCTTATATTATTATCCTGCATGGCTTTTAACAACATTCCCCAAGCTGCACTACCCACGGGTGTTGATACTTCTTTACCTTTTAGCTGATCGATGCTGTAAACATCTGATGCTACAGGCACTACAATGGCATTACCGCTGCCTTTTAAGTTGTAACCCGTACCAGCAATATATTTAGTTCTCAAGGAATCTGTTTCTTGGAATTTGGCGCCATTAACAATCAATGGGTAGTCACCCATCACACCAAAATTTAATTTATTGGCCATCATTTGATTAGTGATTGGCCCTCCAGATGAATAGTCACTCCATGAAATATCGTATTTAACATCAGCGTATTTACCGGTTCTCGGTAAATGCTTTTCCAACAGCTTTAATTCTTTAACTACAATCCCTGCTGTATAGGTATCGGTACACATACTTTGATGACCGATGGCAATCCTTATATTTTCTGCACTCACTGGTATTGCCAGTGCGGCAAGAACTGAAAGTAAAATAGTTTTATTCAACATGTTAACCCCCTAGTTTTATTTTAATAACAATTGGTTGATCGACCGTGCTTGGATATAAACTTGTACTAACTAGTTATGTCCAGTCACTAAAGATTTCGCATTATTTGTGCCAAAATATAAAAATACGACCATAAAATCTCTAAGGTTATATTTTTAATAGGTTTTTTTTAGCTAGAAGAGTTCTCCACGTTACAGAGAGCATTTGATATTTGCGCACGAAGTTAGAGCGTTGAGGCTATAGATTTTTATTTTGGTGCGAAACTATTAATCGAAAGTCAATAGAATTAATACAAGTTAACAAAATAATAATTACCTAACTCATAGCGTTAAGAGCGAACTCTGTCAGCTAAATATAGGTTGGTGTTCAACGATGAACGACTCTTTTTGATTGCATCAGAAGTCGACATTACGTCATCTAAATAACGCTAACGTGGGCGTCAAAATACCGCAGTAGACCCGTAGAACAATAAACGCTATAAAATCCAAAATGTACATCCGCATTGCATTGCATTGCGAATCATCACATCTGCAACGCCCACATTAGCCGTGAAGAGTTTAGCGATGAAAGCGCCAACTATTATTAATACAAATACAGGGATGCTTCAGATGGTATTGAATTAGGCACTCATCTCTGTTTATTAATCGCACTTACAAACGAATATGCTCAGTGGTTTGCTAGAGGGGATAAACAACAAATTTTGATATTTTTAGTTCCTACATGAGGCCTATTGCAGCCCCAATATCGCATTAACTATAAAGGCCAAAAAAACAATATAGAGGGCACAGAGACAACGACAACTAAGATTTCTAGTGGTAACCCCATTCGCCAATAGTCGCCAAAACGATAACCACCTGGTCCCATTATGATGGTATTATTTTTATGACCAATCGGCGTCAAAAAAGCACAAGAAGCGGCTACCGCAACGCCCATTAAAAATGGATCTGGGGCGGCACCAATTGCATTTGCTACGTTTAGACCAATAGGTGCTGCGATTAGTGCAGTTGCCACGTTATTTAGGAAATCTGATAGGGTCATAGTAACCATGATCAAGACGGTGAGTATTGCCCAGTGGGGCCAACCTTCGGTTTGTGCAACAATAAGCTCAGCGATTAACTGAGTCCCACCTGAGTTTTCTAAGGCCATGCCGAGAGGTATAAGTGATGCCAGCAACACAATGACCTTCCACTCGACACTCTCGTAAACCTCGCGACCGGAGACAATTTTAAGGGCGGCAAATGCGATGACACAGCCCGCCAGAGCAATAGGCAGATACACTAAACCCGCCACTGATAAGGCAATGGCTCCCAAGAATAAACCAATCGCCAGCATCGCTTTTTTACGCTGAATAACGGCATGCTTTTTATCGGCCAAGGGCAGCACTCCCAGCCAGCTTGTAATTTCTTCAAGACGATCCTCAGGCCCTAGCAGCAGCAGTACGTCACCTGATTTTATAATTAACTTGCGCACGCGATCGCGAAAGCGCTTACCTTCGCGGGACACACCGAGCAGCGTAATGCCATGACGTGTTAACAGCCTTAAGTCATCGCTACAGCGGCCGTTGATACGACTGCCCTCAGGCACTATCACTTCAATCAAGCTGAGTGAATTACTGGCTAAGCCTACCTCGTGTTTTTCTTTACCGGCAAAATCAAGTTGAGCCGCGCCAAGAAAAGCCTCGATAGATTTTGGATCGCCCTCTAAGACTAAATGATCGCCCTGGCGAATCTCCTCGTAACCTGCAAAACCAACTAGACGCCTGCCCCTGCGAACCAAGCCCAAAATAGTAATATCATGATCACTTGCCAACGGATAAAGCTCTTTGACGCGCTGATCAATAGCGCTTGATTGTTCTGGCACCTGCGCCTCGGCTACAAACAAGTCCGCGTCACCTTCGCTGTGAATATTGCCTGCGCGCTCGCGATTAGGAATCAAGCGCCAGCCGATTAGAGCCACAAATAAAATGCCCACTGTTGCTACTGTCAGGCCCACGGGGGCGAAGTCAAACATGCCGAAACTTTCACCTAACGCGCGCTCGCGGTATTGGGCGATAACTATATTGGGCGGCGTGCCAATGAGCGTGATCATGCCCCCCAAAATAGTGGCGAACGATAATGGCATTAAACTGAGGGCCACAGCACGTTTTGCCTTGTCTGCGGCCTCGATGTCGAGTGACATTAACAACGCCAGCGCAGCGACATTATTAATGATGGCCGAGAGCCCCGCGCCAACCACGGACATAACGCCAATATGTAGTGGTAATGTGCGATTTGAAGACAGCACCACACCCGATATCATTTCCACTGCGCCTGAATTCAATAGACCTCTGGAGACAATTAGCACTAAGGCAATGATCACCACAGCCGGATGACCAAATCCTGAAAAAGCGTCATCTGGCTTAACAAAACCGCCGATAACAGCAATCACGAGTGCACCAAAAGCAACGAGATCATAGCGAATTCGACCCCAAATTAATAAAATAAAAATGCCGCCAAATATCGCAAAAAGAAACCCTTGCTCTGTTGTCATCACTCTTTTCTAACTCCTGACTTTTTAAATTTATACACTCATTGAATATATCCATCAGGCTCTCACTTCAAGCCTGCGACTATGACGCTGGGGTAAGCTGCACTTTTAATTCGTACAGGTTTTACTGGCACAAGTCTTTTTATCAAATAAACGTCTGCTATTTGGCCCTTAACGACTCGCAAGTTATCGGGTCGGCCACTGCACTAAGCTTATTTTCATCAATATATATGGTACTTTTTGCACTCGACAGATACAGCCAAAGATTGTGAAGCCGGCTTTAGCCGTTGCTGTAAGTTCTTTATTGACAGCCGTTTTTTTATTGTTGTAACAACACCGATAGATTTCGCGCCAAAGTTTGTTATGTCTAGACGTCTTTAATGAACGCACAGACACTATAGCCCGTATCTAAAGCTAGAGTTAGAGCGACTATTGAATCATTAGATAAACTATTGCACCCCGATGATGGCTCAACAGCGACGCTGGTAGATTTCATCAACTAAATAATAGATCAACACCAGCTTATGATTGATTATACTAGACGATCGGTCTAATATTCGCTTTTTAAAAAGCCGCAACAAAAATATAACTTTGTTCATCGACCAACGGATCTGGTGAATTTTAGAAATAGGTCACTTAACATATGAGTCAAAATCACTTAAACAACTGTCCAGACTGGCGTTATTTACTATTGGAATGTTACGAGCTCTATCGCCACCTTGATTCTGGCGGTAGCGAACTTATTCGCTCTCATCAACGCAAGGTGCGCGAGGCCATTAGTCGTACCATGAAGGCTAATCCACAAATTAACACCGATGTTATTGCGGACAAGCCCGTCACCAAACACCTTAAGCGCGCACTTGATGAAAGCAAAAGCATACCTCATGTCTCGGCGGCAATACGCTCGTTCGAGTCAATTTATAACCGCCTAAACTGGCAATACGGTTATGAAAAAATGCCCCGAGGACTGGAAAATAAATATGCCTATGCAGAAATCTGTGGCCCTAATGGACCGGTGATATCTAATGAAGTTATTTTGGGTGTGGTATTGTTTGCGCCCGGCTGTGTTTATCCCTCCCATGCTCATGATGGTATTACTGAAAGTTATATTTGCCTATCGGGCTCAGTATCGGAAAATCATCAAGGTGTCTATTCGCCGGGCTCAATGATCTTTAATCCTCCAGCACATACTCACCGTATTACGGTATCAAAGCGAGAACCTGCCTTACTTTTATATGCATGGGTCGGTGAGCAGGATAAATTAAACAAACAAGAAATGCAGTTTAAGCGTAAAAAACCTCAACTTGGCCCCTTAAAATAATCGTTAGGGCCTCACTAGTTTAACGGATCTATTTCAAATAAAGATCTCCTCAAACCTAACTTTTTGAGCTAGCTCTCGGTCGCTTAAAATATTTTTTAATGTTTGGCACATGGCTTAACCGATTAGGCGCGAGGGGATCTTTAAAATGCTGTTGAGATTGCAGATAGGTCAGCCATAAGGCCATTACTTGCTCACACGCGCAATAACCAAACACATCGAGCCAGCAGCTTAATTGAACCTCATCTAAAGTCCTAAACAGACGCGGCTCACCGATAGCGGCCCTCACTATTTTTTTAAACTGACGTTTTGTCCGACCCATGACGGTGGCTTTATGACGGTAGCTTTTCTGAGTGCCTCCTGAACGGTTTTGGGTAGCGCGCGCGCGCGGGTCTCTCGAGTACTATAGTGCAAACCCATAAATTCTGCGGTAGCGCATAATGAACCGTCGACAATCATAAGATGTGCAAACCAGATTCTTTTTGCGTCGCAGCCTAGCACTATCGATTCGATTTCGATCGAGGCCGGTGACCGCACCTCTGCCAGATAGCGTAAATGAGTTTCTAGTGTGAAGAGTGCGCAGCCAGTCTTTTCAAAATATTCGACACCAATACCAAAATGATCTTGTAACTTCCAGGTTGTGTTGCTGAAGGGAACTAGGTAGTAAGCTTCATTCAGGTGCCCATAAGCATCTAGCCAACTATCTTGAAGTGGCTCGGAATGAAGTTGAAGAATTGTCATAATGCTATCCAAATAAAGCTTAATATAAACAATTGCTGATTATAGCGTGAACTATCGCGACGAACACTAATATGCACTCTCGTCACTGGCATCAATTAACGAGATCCAGCGGATGCATTATTCAAGCTAAATGGGTTGCTTAGGGGATATTGTGAACGCTAAATAGTTGAAGCTGACGCTTTGGCAGGTCGAAAAAATGTAGATATCGTGTCTGCGACCTTTGTTATTGTTTTAACGGTCAGTGTCGCCTCAATTTAAACAGATCATGCCCTAATTGCCTGCTCAAATAGTCATTTGCGCTTTGGCTTCAAGCCGCGCTTTATTTTTTATTGGCCGGCCATCATGACTGATTATTTGGCCTTCTTCAGACCGACTTTAGATTTATGGGCTTAAAGTTACAGTGATCGACTCAAAAAAATTATGTCGGACCTGTAACAACTTTTACAATAAACATTTATTATTCACGCAAGCTCTAAGCACCTGAAGTTTCAGAATTAGGTGACCTCAACAATATTCTCTAATTCTTTAAGGTTTTATAGCACGAGGACTTACAATCACCTCAAACGCCATTGGGCTGAATAACATTGATGTATTAGGTGAGATGCTTTCACATAGAGGGTATTATGGACATCTACAGAATATAAACTCATTTCACACTTTTTAGACGTAAAAACATAAACCAAACCCCTTATAGCTGTATTTAAGTGATGCCGGGCTTATTTAATGCAATGTCTACAAGCTCAACTCATTGACAGGCCTAACTATTGAAAGGCTTAATTAGGACTCTATGAAAATTTTACTCACAGGCGCCACAGGAACCTTAGGCTCGCAGATCTTATTTTGCTTATTGGAAGAGAAGTTTGCCAGTCTTGAAATGTTGTACCTACCTGTTCGAGAGAAAACATCAGTTTCACCAAAGGCACGTATTTTAAAAATATTAACGAGCGACTTTGCGCCAGCATTCATTAAAAATAATCGATCTAAAATATTGGCTAAAATTACCGTCGTATCAGCTAAGGATATGTTAAATCCTGAAAGTTTTCTTGCCGGTGTGAGGATAACGCACTTCATTCATTCGGCGGGCTTTGTCAACTTATCAGTTTTGCCCGAAGCTAGAGCAGAAATTTTTAAAGAAAACTTTGATTTTACAAAAGCAATATTTCAAGCCTATGCTAATTCTATTGAAAAATTTATCTACATAAGTACTGCTTTTTCTGCAGGTGATGTGGGTGGGCTTCTACCTAACAATTATTTAACAACGGAACCTGTCGAATATAGAAACCATTATGAAGCCTCTAAACATGCAGCTGAACAATATTTAACTGAAGCGGGAGCATCATTAAATATTCCTATCCAAATACTACGCCCCAGTGTGCTCGGAGGTAATATAATGGATTCCCCTAGCTTCTTTATTTCGAAATATATGGTATTTTATTTATTTGCAAAATTTTTTCATCGAAATAATTCTGCAGATAGCGTGCGCATCACGGCCCATGAAGAAAGTGGTTTGAATATTATTCCTACTGATTATGCCGCCAAGGTGGTTGTCGCTGTGTTTGATACCGCTATTGAACAACTGAATATAGTACATTCAAAAACAACGCCTATTACAAAAGGAATTACGAAAATTTTTGATACGGTTGCATTTGATAATTTTAAATTTACCGATAAGGTAATTTCGACTACAACCGGTTTTGACTCTAAACTAGAGAAGTTTTATTACGACACTATAGGGCTACATTTAACCCCTTACCTGACATCCAAACCCTGCGAGTGGGACACTACTCTACTCCAAGAAATCTTACCGATTCCGGCTTATAACTTAGAAGAATATTTGGGTGATACTATAAAATTTGCTCAGGCAAATGGATTTAAAAACCAGCAATGGTAAAAGACGTTGCCCGTCAACTAGCCCACACAGGGCTAAAAAGTTAGCCTACAAGCGCAGGGTAACTTACTTCAAGAGGAATCTTTAAATAACGCGCTTAAATAAACATGGCTTGATGAAATTGATAAAAATCGCTAAAGCGGTAATCAGCTAGTTTTACGTAGTCTGGCTCGACACTGAAGTTAACCAAGCACGATGGCATACCGGCATTACGACCGGCTTCCAAATCATACCGATAGTCCCCAACCATCATCATTTGATCAACTGGCAACTCAAATCCACGAGCAATGTCTAGCAAGGCTGTTGGATCGGGTTTAGGTTTTGAATTTTCACGCGTTAATAACAATTCAATCGGAATATTATTATTCTTAATCTTTACTTTTGATGACCGTTGAGAGTTACGCGTGACAATCGCCATTGGGAGTGCACGCGCTAAGCATTCGGAAACAAAGGCCCTAGCGCCGGGGATCCAGTCACAAGATTGCGCGTCGCGCATTTCATGAAAATGAATTATCTCCATAGCCTCTTGCCGCTGTTGCTGGGTGGGCAGCTGTGCAATATATATCAAAGCATCTATATCAACAGGACAGCCGATCTCCGCTTTAATCGCTAAAAAATCCAACGATGACGTTACTAGAGTCCCGTCCAAATCAAAAATAAAACCTTTAATGTTATTCAATGCTTACGCCTTGTATTTCAAATACTATTAGCCAGTACCTACGCGATGACTGATTAGATCAGATCAAGCTGCCCTTGTTCTGGTGACTGTTATTTCGCGAGTGAACGATGAAATACGTCCCATTATTACTTTACCCTAGACGATCCAAACACGGCAATTAATTATCGCGGTTAATAAGGCAAATATTTTAACCAATCACTCTAATTATTGACCCATTGGTTATTAGCTTTCTATAATCTTGCAGTATCTTGCTAATTAAGCGTTCCCAGCCTAAAAGTAACCTACAAACTCGATTTTTGAGCCACACCTATCTATACCCGATCTATACCTTTTCTGCGCTTGTCAATCGAATAGTCTGACTTTCAGAGCTTGTCGATACTGCAGTTTATCAGCTGTAAATAACACCTCGAATTTTTATCAAAGTAATCTACGTTTATTTTAATGATCAAAAAATCTTTAGTACAAGCGTCTTAAAGTCTGTTCGTTATATTATCAAGATTTTCTCGCACTAAAATTTTTTTTCAGAAGAGCCTATTAATCATTCAAATAAAACTCATTACTCCACATATTATTATCAACTTTTAAGTCATTACTATCAAAAATTTACGTTGCGACTTATGAAATTTTTGTCGTAAATATTCAATAGTTATTCGTTTTCCTGTCTTGATGTATATCAAGGATAGCTCTCTTTATTAATGCATACTTAGTCTGAGAACTATTAATAATAAAGGAGAAAAAAATGAAGAAGTTAATTAACATTAAACGAAGAGATTTTTTATTATCCTCACTTGCAGTTGCTTCAACAGCACTAATCAATTCGTCTGCTTCAGCAAAAGCTACTAACAAAATTAAAGGCGCCGAGACTGAATCGCGCATCCAAGACTTAGATCGCGTAAAACAAACACTCGTCAACCCGCCTTTTTTACCAACGCATGATCAAATTGCCAAGGGTGCACCCAAAGTCGTTCAAATGACCATGACTATCGAAGAAAAAGAAATAGAAGTAAAACCAGACGTTTTTGTTCAGGCGATGACTTTTAATGGGACAAATCCTGGCCCCATGATTGTGGTTCATCAACATGATTATGTTGAACTTACTTTAAAAAATCCCAGCTCTAATACATTGACTCACAACATAGATTTTCATGGATCTACAGGTGCACTTGGAGGCGGCGGATTAACGCATGTGGCTCCAGGACAGCAAACGATCTTACGTTTTAAAGCAGATAGGCCAGGAGTTTTTGTGTATCACTGCGCACCGGGCGGCATTATGATTCCTTATCATGTTGTTGCCGGTATGTATGGTGCTTTACTAGTGTTACCTCGCGATGGCTTAAAAGATAACTACGGTCAGCCTGTTAAATATGATAAAGCCTATTATATTGGCGAACAGGGTTGGTATATCCCTAAAGATGTTCAAACAGGTAAGTACAAACGCTACAGCTCTTCTGTTGAGGCTATGGGCGATACGTTAAAAGTAATGGAGGGTTTGACACCAACACACATTACTTTTAATGGTAAAGTTGATGCGTTAACAGGTAATAATGCCATGCAAGCTAAGGTTGGTGAAACAGTCTTATTCCTTCACTCACAAGCAAATGAAGATACACGAATTCACTTAATTGGTGGCCATGGTGATTTAGTTTGGCCTGGAGGTTCATTTTCCAACACCCCCACTGTTGATCGTGAAACTTGGTCTGTGCTTGGTGGCGAAGCTGGTGCTGCTATGTACACATTTAAACAACCTGGTATATACGCCTACGTAAATCATAACTTGATCGAGGCAATTATGAAGGGTGCAGCAGCTCATGTATCTGTTGAAGGCGATTGGAATAACTCTCTGATGGAGCAGGTTCAAAAACCCAGCCCAATAACGTAAGACTCGTCTATTAAGGGATCAATAACGAAAAATCGATAGCAACACCTAGGCTTCTTGCTTACCTCGCCACCAGTAAGTATTGCGATACCTTACCGCTTTATCGTCAAGTTGCTATTTTTAAACGTATTGGTGTTGAACTAGATCGTACAACCTTAGCAAACTTGATGATAAAGATGGGGGCGCTAGTACAGCCGTTAATCAATCATTTATCTGAATTTATAAATGAACAATCTGTATTGCATATGGATGAAACGCCGCTGCAAGTATTAAATGAACCCAATAAAAACGGCACAAAGTAAAAGCTATATGTGGGTTGTAGCGACATGTGTGACATTTGGCGGCTTTCTTGACAGAACCCCTAATGGGTATTCCCGCATTCTTAAAATGTTCGCTTTAGCTAATCAGACCTTTATTCGTTCAAATAAAACGAAATATTCAGTGAGTAGTTTGTCCGCAAAGCTGCCGCTCGGGAGCCTTATTTAGCTAGAGATAAAACAGCCAGTTTGAGTCTTGAACCCGCCACCTAAAAGAATTTCTTCTCTATTTCCTGTTTCAGCATTAACTTAAACGGCTTATCTTTAAATGACGTAGTGACCACCCCCCCAATATTTGCTCGAAAATCAACTATCCTGACCCAATGATCCTAAGAATCATTTGTGTTTTTAAAGTGCTTATCGGGTCACACTTTGGATGAATCTATATT
>OOEE01000082.1_pt1 | contig 11259 bp, 7 predicted proteins | sample 1670541 | NCBI WGS metagenome assembly OOEE01 (sample SAMEA98149918, study PRJEB22522) | marine metagenome | biome: marine biome; feature: marine water body; material: sea ice | place: Arctic Ocean | collected 16-Sep-2015 | depth 1.1 m | reverse complement strand
TTTATCATTTATTTTCAGTTTTTGTCTGAGTTCTAATGTTTTAACTGGATCAACGTTAAGAGGCTGGATACCATTATAGATCACCTCAACACGCCCTTTTGGCAAGTTTTCAAAGTCGACTAAGGCCTGTTTGGTTGCTTGTGAAATGGCTGTAATATGTTTGGTTATTCGAGCTAACCAAGGGTTAATTAGTTTGCGCTTCCAATTACTTGAATCAGGATAGAATCGTCCATGCTCTGTAAAAATAACGTTGGTTTTGGTGCCAAAGGCAGCCAAAACACCGTAAACCCAGGGGGAATATTGGTGACAATGCAGCAGATCTATATTGTTAACTTTAAGATGCTTACGAATCGCAAATATTAATGATATGTCAAAGCCGGGTTTGCGCGCTGTGGCTGTAATAGCTAAACCCGCATTTTGCATTTCAATACCCCAGGGACCAATAGGGGTCTCGATACAAAATATCGACATATCAAAAAGGTCCGAATCTGAGCCTTCAATCAGGTTTTTAATCACCATTTCGGTACCGCCTATGCGCATGTCATAGGTAAGGTGAAGTATTGACGTCTTACTCATCTGCTGCACTTATGGTCTTTAGCCAGACTTTAGGCATGTGCATATTTTACCCACCACATTTCAAACATTAACATACTCCACAACAGTGCACTGTGGTCGGCGTTACCATTTTGATGTTCTTTCCAAAGCGTCACCACTTGGTCGTGGTTGAAAATACCTTTAAGGCCTTGGGCTTGTTCTATTAAATAGCGTTGGGCTAGCTCTTTAATTTCATGTCTGAACCAGCTTGCCAAAGGAACAGAAAAGCCCATTTTTTTCCGATACAATATGTTGTTAGGCAACATAGGCTTAAAAGCTTCTTTTAGAATATGCTTTTTTTCGCCGTTTTTAAATTTCATTTCTGAAGGCACAGTCGCAGAAAACTCTACCACGTCTTTGTCGAGTAACGGCGCTCTAACCTCTAGTGAATTTGCCATGCTCATACGGTCTACTTTAACCAATATGCCGCCTGGTAAATAGGTTTTCATATCGGTGTAGAGTATTTTGGCTAGATGATCTGGGCCGTCTGACTTTTCATAAGCGTCGATAGTAATTTTAGATGGGTGATAGTCACCTAGCTTTTCTTTAATGTCTTGTTTGGCTAACTTTTGCCACTGTCTGTCATCTATCTGTGAGTTAGTAGTATAAAAGCCCATTGCTGGTTCTTGACTTAAACTGGTAAGCAGCGATTTACCTTTGCGAAAAACAGTAGCATTACTGTTAGATAATAAGTCTGCGAACTTTGGAAAAACGTATTTGCGTATAAATTTAGGAAATTTATTGCGTAAACGATTCTCTGTTGCGTCTTTTGTGTATTTTTCATAACCGGCAAATACTTCATCGCCACCATCACCAGCAATGGCCACTGTGACTTGTTGGCGAGCTAATTCGGATACAAAAAAAGTAGGGACCAATGAAGGATCAGCGAAGGGTTCGTCAAAATAGGCGACAATTTTTTCTAAATTATCAGCAACATTTTGATGGACCGTAAATTCGTGGTGATCAGTTTGATATTGATTCGCTACTTCTTTTGCAAATTCAGTTTCGTTGAATTTTTTTTCGTCGAAACCAATTGAACAGGTGGTAACAGGTGTTTTACTGTTAGTGGCCATCATTGCTACCACACCACTGGAGTCGACACCTCCACTTAGAAATGCGCCTAGTGGTACGTCACTCACCATACGCTGTTTGGTGCAGTGTGTAGCCAGGTCTCGGAGTTTCTGTGTTAAAACTACTTCACTTTCATCGCTGGTATTTTTAAAGGATACATCCCAATACTGCTGAATATTAACACCCGATGCATCGATGGTCATATAGTGAGCGGGTGGGAGTTTATGAATGTGGGTAAAAATGCTTTTAGGGTCGGGGATATATTGGTAAGCAAAAAAATCGTAAACCGCATCCAAACGAATATCTCTTGGTACATTGGGTAAGGTGAGTAAGGCTTTTATTTCTGAAGCAAAGGCAAACTGGGTTTCAGTTTGCAGATAGTATAAAGGTTTTTTGCCCATACGATCTCTGGCTATCATCAGTTTTTCAGAGGTGGTGTCCCACAAAGCAAAAGCAAACATGCCGTTTAACTTGCTTAACATTTTTTCGCCTTCAGTGGCATAAAGTGCCAAGATAACTTCTGTATCTGTATGGGTTTTAAACGGGTAACCTGCGGCGCTTAACTCGTCTCTTATTGCTTGGAAATTATAGATTTCGCCATTAAATACGATAACGTATTTGCCATCGTGGGAGGTCATAGGTTGGATACCGGCATCTGACAAATCTATAATCGCTAACCTACGATGAGCTAGACCGACATGCTCGTTGATGTGTTCGCCACCTGCATCGGGGCCACGGTGATAAATGCTATCGCCCATTTTTTTCAGCGTGTCTTTATCACCCATATTTCCTGAAAAATGAGTAAAACCAGCAATTCCACACATTACATTAATTCCTGTTTTTAATTAAATATTCAATAATTTATTTTTATGATTAAAGACTTATATGTTTACGAATTTTAGGGCCAAGCATTGTTGTGAGACCAAGTGGTAATCTTGACCATATTTTTTCAACCAAAGTCCTAATTGTACTAACATTTTCGTCAGATTTACTGGAATCTAAGGTGTTACTTTGCGCTAAGTTTGACCATGCTAATGGCACTGGTTCAGCTCCCCATTGACGTTTGAACTTGTATGTCCCCTCATCATAGGTAGAGCGACCAAAGTCGAATTCGGTACATCCCAGATCACACACATGCTGTAACAAAGACCAATACAACATCATGTTAGGTGCTAACCTGTTGTAATCGGCAACGGTTGATGCCCAAGGAATGGATGTTTTATCTCCATTGCGCAGCACTATACCTGCTCCCACTGGAATGTCTTCGCTATAAACAACGGATAGAAATATGTTGTGAGCATAATGTTCAAATAAAGACTGAAACCATTTTTTGCTATGCACTGGGGAACCAAGTTTACGCATATTTATTGCAAATATCTGATAGAAGTCATCAATTTGTTTTTGACTATTATCGATACAATAAGTCAGCCCATTTTTTTCAGCTTTACGAATTTGACTGCGTAATTTAGATTTGAATCCAGCCATCAGTGCTGCTGAGTTCTCTGGTAAAACTAAAAGCATTCGTACTTTTCTACCAGCCAAATTTTCACTATCAGATAACTTGTATGAGTCTCGATATTCGAAATTGACGCCGCCGTCGCTGCGAAATTCCTCAAGAGACTTGGTGATTAAAGCTTGCTTTATTGTCTCATTGTCAGCCAAACAAAAACCTAAATCACAAAAAGGTAGGGCACAGTAAAGAGGTTTAGAAAAAGGGCGCTGCATCTTTATGCATGGCATAACCCCGACAACTTTTTGTGACTCATAGGCTATCAGACTAACATTATTGTGCTCGTAAGCGCTATTCACAGAATTTACCCAAGCAAAGCTGTGGTAGGGTGAAGCCTGTGGATGACTTTCTACATATTGATCCCAATCAGCAAGCGCATGCTCAGTAGCAGTTGCAATAGTGAAACTAGTTGTTGTTTGCATGTTTATGATTTCAGTTTATCCGCGGCTTCAGAAATGGTGCAAAACTCTACTTCATAGTTTTTTTCTAAGTAACTGACGACTTGCTCTATTGACCCACAGAGGTGATTAAACGCGTTGCTTTGACCAAGCATATTATTCCTGTTTTCCAACAAACTGGAACTATGCATGTACATATGGAGCATTGGGTAGCCCTTATCAATGGCTATGTCGCAAAGATTAATCATGTCTGCAACCGATGACAATTCTGGACATAAATAATTTTTTCTCATTAATCTTGTATGCCAAGCAAATCCATTAAATCGAGTCCAGCTAAGTGGAGGCTGAGTAAATAAATAATGAACTCTATTCCAAAAATCAAAATTCTCTCTGTTGAAGCCAACCGTTACTGGTACCTCAAACATGTTTTGCACAGTTGTCTGCTCGAGTGGTTTATCTAAGGCGGCCCAATAAGGTGTTGGCGGAGAACCAATGCAACTGAAAAACTCATTTTTGTAGTACGGGTAAACACTGGAGTCTACATTGAATCCATTTTGGAACAGTAGATTCATGACTTTCCCATCTATACCCCATCTACCGGATCTGAACGATTTAGGAGTGACATCAAGGGTTTGTTTGATTTTTGATACCAAGGCTTTAACTTTTGCTGCCACTTCTTCCACAGGTAAATTTATTACGTGAGATTGTGCTTCACCGACATCACCAAAGTAAGGAGGGTTACACCACGGATGCATATGTGCACCTATTTCGCAGTTTTGTTGCTGTATTACTCGTTGCATATTTTCAATTGATTGGGCTGTTTCTAGCACCGCATAGTCGACAAAATACGTAGGCCGAATATTGAATGACGATAAGATAGTATGGAAGGCTGGAACTTGAAGAATATTTTGCACATCTCCATGTCTTTGAGGAAAGGGACCAGACCAATCCCACTCTTCCTCAGTATCTATAGATAAAACAAATATTATTGGTTTTTTAGCTTGCTTAGCCTTATTCATGAGTTATGCCCAAACTGCTTGAAAATAGGGATGTATACTCTTGTGCCATTCGATTGGCTGAATAATACTTATACACATATTCTTGAGCATTTTTCGCCACTTTCTGAGCAATATCAGGATTAAACAAAATACTTTCCCAATGCTGCTCTAATGTTTTTTTGTCTCCAAGCTTCGCTAAAAGCCCTGTTTCATTATGCTTAATGATCTGATCAATACCAGGGATATCATAAGCCGCGACTGGGATATTGGCTGCTGCTGCTTCCATTAAACATCTCGGTATCCCTTCTAATGTGGACGTCATCGCAAACAGATCGAAGGATTTTAACAATGTTAATCGGTCGTCTCTAAACCCTAAAAATTCAATTTTATCTCTGCTTGTTAACGTTGCCGCGTAGGCTTCTAATTCTTTGCGTGCGTCTCCGTCACCCAGTAAGACTAAGCGAGTGTTGGGGTGTCTATTATTGATGTTATCGAATACATCTAGTAAGTCGAAAATGTTTTTACGACTGATCATTTGCCCAACAAAACCAATACGTTTTTCGTTTGGCGCTGTTCTTTGGGGCGTTAAAGTCTGTTCGACTTCTGACAAATCTACACCATTTTGGATATACACAGTCTTTGACTGCTTGACACCAATTCTTTTACAGTCTGCTAATAGTTGCTGAGACAAAGGCACCACAAGATCAGCAAATCGCATTGCTTGGCAACCTAACCAAATAAACAAACGTAGCTTGAAATCTTTAGCATTCTCAAAACCATGTGGTGTCACAATACATTTTATACCCGCTTTTTTAGCAGCTAAAACACCAATAATGTCTGACTTGTAACCGTGGGTATGAATAATATCGATTTTATTTTTGTGAATGAGTTTTACTAAATGGCTGATAGCAGCGAAATCAGCTTTATAGTTCATTGATATTTGATGGCAGGGCAATCCTAATTTTTGATATTCCTTTACCAGTTCAAGCTCTCTTTGCGAGGGTTCCATGGTGACAGCTAATTCACATCTGACTTTATCAGTATGCAAGTGTTTCGCTAACGCGAGCACCCAGCGCTCTGCACCATAAAATCCAGTAGGACAAATAAACTGCAGCACATTAATTGTTCTATCCACTAAATCGTTCCTACCCTTATCTGACAGTTATAGTTTTGAAAAGGCCTAAAAAAGTGCCTAACGCCCTTGCAGGAAAATAAGTGATATAAAATAACAATATATTCAAAATAGATACATCTGCTTTGGCAATTCGCCATAACCTCATTGTATAAGCACACACTGGCATTAACGCCATAAATAATGATGTAACCAGCATACCCGTAAAGCCCAAAATTAAGCTCAATAGAGACAACAATAAACATATCAGAATAAAGGGAGGAACGATAATGCTTGGCCACTCCCTTAGTGGAATTTTTCTTCCTTCTAATGACTGCAAATTTGATTGACCTCGCCATACTTCCTTAGAAAACATGGCAACAAATTGTTTATCTTCTCCTAAATGAGTGTAACTTGCAGACGATGAGTAAAACAACGCTCCTATTTTGGATGCTTTGTCAGTAAAAAAATAATCCTCGCAGGTGACTAAATGCTCTGGAAACCCGCCGATTTTATAAAATGATTTTTTACTCATGAAAAGGTTTCTTCCAGGTAAAAAACTCACATTCTTGTCCACTTCTATGTTGCTCAGGTGTGTTCTAATCTTTTCAAGTGGTGGGGATGATTGTTTACAAATTTGTACCGCGCTGGTAATGATTCTATTTTTGTTTGTCGAAAGTTCCGACAACATGCTTTCAACCCAGTTATTAGACAAAAATATGTCTGCATCTAGAAACGCCAAAAACTCTCCCGTTGAATTCTTTACACCAAAATTTCTAAGGGCAGAGATAGTTTCGTGCTCTGGTCTGATAAAGGTTTTAACCTTTACGCCTAAACTGGATAATGTCACTTCGCTGATGCTTGGAGTTTGACTCACAATAATGATTTCAATGTTTGATAAATCAAAGCTTTGTTGTCCCACAGATTCTATTGTTTCTAGTAACATTTCGAACCTTCCCTTGTGGGGAATGATAAATGAGATAAGAGCCAAATTGATGTTATCCTATTTTTTTAAGCGTTTTTTTAGCCAATTAACTTCGTTCATTAAAGAAAATTTTGAAATTCGATTTAATATCACAGTTAGTAAAGCCAATAAAGCAGGCCTTCCTTCATAACGAGCTATGGGCCAAACAAATCCAGGGCCCTTGAAAGACGAAATATTAATTTTATTCTTATAGAAATCTAACGCGTCATAATTTTGTAAAATTAGCGCTAAAATGCGAGTATACGTTTTGGTAGACGAACTGTTAAGTCTGTTTAATATATCATTTTCAAAATATAGGGCTTTATCCAAGTAGACTGGGTTACTCTTGTCACTATAGTAATAAGCCGCTGCAAAAATATGGACTTTTCTTAAGTCTTGACCTGTCCACGTGTCGTTGGGGTATTCAAGTATGTCTGGATTAGTCAAATAAGGCACTTCAAATACTGTCATCCATCGGGCAAAGTTAAGTAGACTATCTCTACAATAATAGAAGGGGTCATCCAGTTGATGTAGTCTTTCTTTGATGCCTAAATAGCGGCAAACAGCTTGTAGGATAACGGTATAAAACCAAGTGTTTTCCACATTTTGTAAATTACGATTATTAATATCTTCATTAGGATGAAAGCTAAATAGTAATACTTGTTCTGCTTGGCTTAAGTATTCGATGTTGTTGGTCAGCTCGTAGCTGTCAAGCAAAGCGACCACATAATTAGCTACGCCTCTATCGAGTGGATATTGTCCAGAAAAATGATTTTTAAGGCCTGCCACCTGTCTATTTCTAAACGCTAAGAGTAGTTCTAAGCATGTTCCAGAGCCTTCGTATACGTTACCTATCCAATGTGTCAATGAAAGGACAGCATCTTTAGATGGCTCATGGGCAGTCAATAAATAATGCACCATCAACCCAGTGGTATAACAGTGTTGTCCTCCAGGACCACCACCACCAGCATGATCTTGATATGCATCACTTGGTTGATGTTTTGAATAAGATCTATGTGACGCCGTATATGCTTGGAGATAATGGTCGGTGTGCCAGAATAGGCCCCCGTTATATTCGACTTTATCTTCAGTTGTGTGATAGATATCTATGTCAACGACATGTTTTGCTAGATCATCAGCGAGTTCAAACCATTTTGCATTTCCGCTGACGATATATTGTTTCAGAAATCCGTATAGTGGATCATATTGATTATTATAATGAGATACAAACGTTTCGGTTCCTTGATAACCAGCAGTCTCATGGTCGGCATAAAGCTCGCCAAAATTTCGCCACCCAAACTCATCCAAAGTTTCTCTTTTTTCAAAAAAATTATTATCCCCTTCAACACCCTTTTGGATCAGGTTTTCCCAGTCTTTTTTTAGATTCTGAGTGTCGAAAAGTTGACCCAAAAAAGACTTGTTGAGCCAGTCCTTGTCCATGGTGGTTGAATTAACGTTATGTACCCAGTTTACATGTGACTTATTTTCACCAAAAGCCAGCCAAATTTCATATGTTTTCCTTTCGCCAGGTTGTAACTCATGATGAAAATTATACTTTTCGGGAAACAAAGAAAACAGTACTTCGTTATATTTTGTACTTATTGAGGCAGGAAAATTCTGCCAAAAATTCTTTTGAGTTATGAAAGTATCGGATGCTATAGATATGATGGGCGTTGCTCGAGAACCTGATGAAACAACTTTATTATCAATGCATAAGGTGTAACCGTTGGTTTCTAGCGGGATCTTTCCGGAGTGATCGATATGTGCGGGGCTGTTCCAATTTATTCCACCACTGGCATTTTGGTTTATCGTCGTAAGGCCTGTTGATTGTATAGCCTTACCTTGGTCGCTTTCTAACCAATAACTGATGTTAGGATTACTCTCATGAGTATTTAATTTTAAATTTAAGGATTTAAAAAAGAACGAATTTCGATCTCCTAGATCCCAATGACCGTTTGCGTGTTTTGCTGCTTTTGGGTTATGCAGGGTATACTTAATACTCATGTGATTCGATGCGTCATAAAATGTAAAGTTCACTTGGAACAAACAACTGACTTGAGCTTTGGCATCTAGGAATGAGCCATTGATTATAAGTTCCACAGTCGTCATGGCCTTACAACCTAGACTATTGTGTTTGATAGTTGAATAGCTAATAAACTTTGGCCTCAATGAAAGGCTTGAATCATCCATTAAGTTTATCGTACCCATTTGCTGGGTCTTGTTCTTCAGGCATTGAAACGTAAAGTCAGTGCTATGCAACTCATAGGTAAACTCAAAAGAATGGCTTTTTAGTACGATGCTATCACCGCTAGAGTTGACTAGTAATGAGTCAGTGTCTTCTAGCCCATCTGGTACGTACTGCTTAATAACCACATCAAAACAATCTATATTTTCCGTGCTACAGTGAAAAGTGATATGAACAGATTTAATACTTCCGTCATGCCATTTAGCGGTGGTTTTTGCGCTCGAATTAAGAGTGTTGTTATCGACCTCAATTGATAATTGCTCAAGTGAGTGAAACATTCCCAAAGGGGCAGGGAAACCAAATTGAACTAATGGTGTATTGGATGCAAGATTTAATTGGATTGGAATTCGTGTGACTTGCAACTGATTATTCTCTATTTATATGTTGAAGTGGTAGCAGACTTTTCAAATAGCGTAGTTTTTGTAAAAAATGATTTAATTTAGACGGTTTTAAGAAACAGACCAGCTCCTGAATGCTATCACTATTGTTGCTCATTGATTTCTTATACCTAGCATCCCCCGCCAAAAAGCTATAAGTTTTGATGCCATTACTGAGCGCTAGCTGAATTAATAGGGTGTGAGCTACCAACCCAATTTTAATTTTGTTGTCGGAGTGAGTTTCCATTCCAGATAAATAAAAGTACCAACTATGGTTGTTTTTTAACAGGTAAATAAATGCAAGTGGTTTGCCACTTATTTCCAGCGAATAAATACCAGTATAGCAGTTATCAATATCACCAAATATAATCTGTTTGTGAAATTCAACAAATACAGTGTTATCAAAGCCACTTCCTGTTGTTGTTTGCCGCCATTTTTTTTGGTGTAATTTACACAGTTCTTTAAAAAATATTTTTTTGTCTTGTTCGGTTTGCGCTAAGCGTAAATTTATATCCCCTTCTTTGGATAATAGTTTTTTTGAACGAACAATCTGGGAACGTGTATTTTTAGAGAGCAGACCTAAGTAGCTTTCAATATTATCGATGTTGTGAAGATCAACTTCAAAATCAGGTGCAGTAATGACAACCCTGGGTTCACCTAAAACCGATTCAAATTTACGGACTAATTTACGAGATGACATTCCTAAGTAGAACTCGTGCCATTTTTCTAATTTATCTTTGATATGCTTTGCTAATGCGACTCTAACTTCATCCTCATATTGACTGTGCAACAGAAAATCACTGTGCTCTATCCACATTTGATCAAGTTTTTCGTTGCCGCACTTGTGTAGCCAAAGTTGTTTGATACTCATTAGACCAAAACAAATACGCTGAGTTTTGCTACAGATTAAACCTAGTCCCACACATTTCTCTTGGTAGGTTGCCTCTAGGATGATCGGATTTATTGGCACCGTTTTTAACCAAGCGTCCATCCAGCGCCAATCTAAAAATACATTCCGATTAGAGCAAGCGTAAAGTTTGGCCCACTTCTGTTGAAGCTCTATCTTGTTGTTTAAATAATAATGTTTTACAAGCATACTAAAAAATAGACCTACTACCTAATTATTGCGCTTGGCAATTAGAATAATATATTGGCAAAGTTGAATCGAATAAAAACTTTAAACCCAAGACAGCGAAAGTAAGGCATTTGAATGACATCGTAATTGCAAAGTAAGACACGTTGTTTTAAATGCCTTCATAGTGTCAATGGTGTTAATTTTAGCATCAATATCAGAGATTTGAGACTGGTTAGAGACAACACATATCCTTTATTTTTATGTACTCACTACACTGTTATTTTTGGTGTGCGTATCAAGTTCTTAGCTTCAGATGTTTAATTTGGACTTAAGTTCATTTAGCTGACTTAGCTGAAATAAACTCTCTGGTTTAATTTTATCCAAAATTCTATTAGCTTTCGCTGTGTCACCATTTGCAAGAAACACTTCGGCTAGGTGTAATTGAATTTCAGTATTCTCTGGTAAAGCTTTATTTGCCAAATTGATATAGGTCAAAGCCTCTTGAAATTTTCCTTGCTTGAACAAAACCCAGCCATATGTATCTAAAGAAAAGCCTGATTTAGGCATTAGTTGTAGTGCAACTGTTGCTAATTCTTCAGCTTTATCTAATTCATTCATCCTAATTAACAGTGCAGCATAGTTGTTTACGGTGATGAAATTCTGTGGAAATTCTTCAAATAAACTTTGATAAATTTTGGCTGATTTGTCCAATAAATCGTTTGTTGCATAATATTCAGCTAGTGTATGTATATCTCTAAAAGTAGTAGATAATTTAGTTAATGCTTCTTCAAGAAACTCTCCACCCTGAGGAGCCTCTCCAAGTTCCTGCATAGAGTATGCGATAATTTCCGCTACCTCAACGCTCGGCATACATGCATAGTATTCAGTAAGCAAACGTTTAGCTTCGGCGTAATTT
>OOEE01000081.1_pt1 | contig 11283 bp, 7 predicted proteins | sample 1670541 | NCBI WGS metagenome assembly OOEE01 (sample SAMEA98149918, study PRJEB22522) | marine metagenome | biome: marine biome; feature: marine water body; material: sea ice | place: Arctic Ocean | collected 16-Sep-2015 | depth 1.1 m | reverse complement strand
TATAAGGAACAGAACTTATACCCAATCGAACTGGGCCTGAAGCATACTCGACACATCATGGGCGACGCAAGAAATACCTGCTATTTCGTTGATAATACGGTTTGAGACTTTTTCTAACAGCTCGTAAGGAAGATGTGCCCAACGCGCGGTCATGCAATCAATGGTCTCGACGGCTCGCAGACTGACCACCCATTCGTAGCGACGGGCATCACCCACAACGCCCACAGATTTAACCGGCAAAAATACCACGAAGGCTTGGCTAGTTTTTTGATACCAACCAGCATTGTGAAGCTCTTCAATAAAAATAGCATCGGCTTCGCGGAGCAGGTCTGCATATTCTTTTTTAACCTCACCTAATATTCGCACCCCCAGACCAGGGCCTGGAAATGGATGACGATAAACCATGTCGTAGGCAAGACCTAACTCTAAGCCAATCTTGCGCACCTCGTCTTTAAATAGTTCACGCAATGGTTCTACTAGTTGCATTTTCATATCGTCGGGTAAACCGCCGACATTATGATGTGATTTAATAACGTGAGCTTTGCCGGTTTTAGAGGCTGCAGATTCGATGACGTCGGGATAAATAGTACCTTGGGCGAGCCAATTCACATCTTGAATCTTGTGGGCTTCTTTATCAAAAATATCAATGAAGGTATTACCAATAACTTTGCGCTTAGCTTCGGGATCACTCACACCCTTAAGATTACCGAGAAAGAGTTCTTCGGCATCGGCACGGATCACCTTGATGCCCATATTCTCAGCGAACATGCTCATCACTTGATCGCCCTCGTTTTTGCGCAGCAGACCATTATCGACAAATACACAGGTCAGCTGATCACCAATTGCCTGGTGCAATAAAGCCGCTACTACTGATGAATCAACCCCGCCCGAAAGTCCTAGCAATACTTTATCGCTGCCGACTTTTTCACGTACGCGAGCAATCATATCTTCGATAATGTTTGCGGGTGTCCACAGTGCTTTACAGCCACAAATTTTATGTACAAAATTTTCGTACAATGGCTTACCTTGTAAGGTATGGGTTACTTCGGGATGAAACTGTATGCCGTAAAAATGTTTTTCTTCAAGCGCGATGCCGGCAATCGGGCATGTATCCGTCGAGGCAATCAAGCTAAAACCATCGGGAATTTCTACAACCTTATCGCCATGGCTCATCCATACATCTAAGTATGAAGTGGCTTGCGCTTGTCGATCACTTAGTCCCGTTAACAAGGAGTTTTTCGCCTCAAGTTTTATCTCAGCATAACCAAACTCATGTACTTTAGATGCTGCAACTTTGCCGCCTAACTGCTCGGCCATAGCCTGCATGCCATAACAAATGCCCAGAACTGGAACACCTAATTCAAACACACCTTCTGGAATTCTTGGCGACGCCTCACCGGTTACAGACTCAGGCCCCCCCGATAAAATAAGCCCTTTAGGGTTAAACTCTCGAATATCTTCTATGCTGATATCAAATGAACGAATCTCAGAAAACACACCGATCTCGCGCACGCGGCGAGCAATTAGTTGTGTATATTGAGAGCCAAAATCTAGAATTAAAATGCGTTCTGAATGGATATCTTGAGTCATTACTTAGTGCTCTTAAAGCTGTGGTCGCAAAAAGCGATTCAGTAAAATGAAAATAGAGCCTGGATCGTTAAGGCTCTATTCAAACAATGCATATCGATTAAAGTGTCAGCTACGCCGTCAATACTAGGCGCCAATGATCGCAAAAGCGGAGCTTATATTGATAAGTGAGCATTTTAAGATCATTGGCAACGACGTATTAGCAATGCAGGTAGCTTTATTATCGTATCGGGTAGTTTGGTGCTTCTTTGGTGATCTGCACGTCGTGAACATGGCTCTCACCTACGCCTGCAGATGTCACACGCACAAACTCTGGCACTGTACGCATGACTTCAATAGATCGCGATCCCGTATAGCCCATTGCCGAACGCAGGCCACCCATTAATTGATGAACAATCACCGAAATTGGTCCCTTATAAGGCACGCGTCCCTCGATGCCTTCAGGCACCAGCTTTTCAACGGCACTTGCTTCTTGAAAGTAACGATCTGAAGAGCCTTGTGTTTTAGCCATAGCTCCTAGCGAACCCATGCCACGATAAGACTTATAGGTGCGTCCCTGATAGAGCTCTACTTCACCCGGTGCCTCTTCGGTACCAGCAAACATGGAACCCATCATAATGGCACTAGCACCGGCCACTATTGCTTTCGCGATATCGCCGGAGAATCGAATGCCACCATCGGCAATCACAGGAACTCCTGTGCCCTTGAGCGCTTCAGACACATTGGCAACAGCGGAAATTTGAGGTACACCAACACCACTGACAATACGCGTAGTACAAATTGAACCGGGGCCAATACCTACTTTAACGGCATCTGCACCGGCCTCTACTAAGGCTTTGGCCGCTGCCGCCGTGCCAATATTACCGCCAATAACCTGCATGTCAGGATAAGCTTGTTTAATTTTTCTAACGCGATCTATCACATTGCGAGAGTGACCATGAGCAGTATCAACGACTAGCACATCGACACCGGCAGCAACCAAAGCATCGACGCGTGCATCGGTATCTGGGCTGGTACCCACTGAAGCACCAACACGTAGTCTGCCCTCTGGATCCTTACAGGCGTTAGGATAGCGCTCAGCCTTATTAATATCTTTAACGGTCATTAATCCACAAAGATCAAAATTTTCATTAACGACTAATATTTTTTCGATCCGGTATCTGTGCAACAGCTCTCGAACAACTGCGGCATCGGCGCCTTCTTTAACCGTTACTAATTTCTCTTTACGCGTCATAATACTATCGACACTCGCCTCTAAATTTGTCTCAAAGCGAACATCGCGACCGGTGACGATTCCCACTAGGTCACCGTTGTCGAGCACGGGCACACCTGAGATATTTTTTAGCTTAGTCAATGCGATCAGCTCACTAATCGTCGCTTTAGATTCTATCGTAATAGGATCTTTGACGACTCCGGCTTCAAACTTTTTAACAGCGCGAACTTGGTTTGCTTGATCTTCGATCGACATGCTTTTATGGATGACACCCAAGCCACCTTCTTGGGCTAGAGAAATAGCTAAAGCCGACTCGGTAACGGTATCCATTGCAGCTGATACTAGCGGGATATTGAGCTCAATATTGCGTGTTAGCTGCGTGCGTAAAGATACGTCTTTAGCAGTTATCTCCGAATAACCAGGTACTAGTAATACATCGTCAAAGGTCAATGCTTCTTCAATAATTCGTAACATATATTGCTTAATCCAAAAGATCAGACCGTCGCGGTCTGCGTAAAATAACAAACGATTATAAACTGTTAAGACAAGCGGGTAAATGCAAGTCTTTAACTAGTTATTTTAACTAGTTGTGTTCGGGGCGTGAAAACGCCCTGAAACACTCCAGTCTATTAACTAATTGGCGACACACTTTACTTGTATAAAAATAAAATCAATCTACACTCTGCCCATGATTAATACTCAAGAAAAAAACATCCTCTCTGTCAGTCAACTTAACCGTCGAGCCAAACAATTATTAGAGACGCATATACCTTTAATTTGGGTATCGGGGGAGCTCTCAAATTTTGCTAAGCCCGGCTCAGGACATTGGTATTTTTCTCTCAAAGATGAACGTGCGCAAATTCGCTGTGCCATGTTTAAGCAAGCCAACTCGCGCCTGCGCTGGCAGCCAACCGCTGGCATGCATGTATTAGTGCGCGCGCGGGTTAGTCTCTATGAAGGCCGCGGTGACTACCAGCTGATTGTCGAGCATGTGGAAGAAGCCGGCGCGGGAGCACTCATGCAGGCTTTTGAAGATCTCAAGGCCAAACTGCAGCAAGAGGGTCTGTTTGACGAGAGCCAAAAACAAGCATTACCGCGCTTCCCTCAGCATATAGGCATCATTACTTCGCCAACAGGCGCCGCTGTACGTGATATTTTAGCGGTTATTCAAAGACGTTACCCGATTGTTAAAACAACGATTATTCCTGTTGCAGTGCAAGGCGCGGGGGCGGCTAAAGACATTGTTGGCGGTATTAAAAAGGCGATCGAATTCGCAAAATTTGATGTGCTAATTTTAAGCCGTGGCGGTGGCTCAATAGAGGACTTGTGGGCGTTTAATGACGAGGCACTAGCGCGAGCTATCAATACTTGCCCTATTCCTATAATAAGTGCGGTTGGCCATGAAGTCGATTTCACTATCGCTGACTTTGTCGCCGATGTACGTGCACCAACACCTTCGGTTAGCGCTGAGATCATCACCCCTGACATCAATGAGTGGCTACAAACCCTGGATGACGTTCAACGACAGTTGATTCGGCATCAACGCAGACTCATTCAACAAAAACAACAGCAATTAGCATTTTTACAACGGCGTCTGCGCCACCCTAAGGAAAAAATTCAGTATCAACAGCAACGCTTAAGCCAAATAGAACACGCATTATTTCGCAACATCACGAATATCATTGCCGGTCAAAAGCAAAATCTGCAAACAACAACAAAGCAATTAAGACGTCAGCACCCCAGTGCAAAAATTCAATTATTAGCGGATAAAGTGAAGCAGTTAAAATTACGTAGTCAGCGCGCAATGACACAGACACTCACAGCTAGGCAGCAACAATTATCATCATCAGCTCAATTATTAAATGCTGTTAACCCACTGACAGTTTTAGCCCGCGGCTACAGTATAACCAGCCTTGCCGATGGCACGGTGATAACCAATTGTGGCCAGGTCAGTGTTGGCGACGAATTATCGATAAAATTAGGAGAAGGCAACATAATTAGTCAGGTCACTAAAATCACAGACTAGTCATATTATTAATATACCGTATAAAGCAAACACTGCTTTGTTTGAGATGAGTTTCTACCTACACAAGAATCACTGCAGCAAGAGACGAACGCGACTAACAGAAGTGAAGTAAAGCAGGAGTGAAGTAAAATGACGGTAAGGATGTATTGCGCTCGGCATCATTTCATCATAGAGCCTAGCGCTCACATAAAAGCTTACCCAAACTGTTCAGGCAATATGTGTTTAAAATAAGGCATCGCTGAAAGTTCGTGTGAAAAATACTTTCTAAGGGCTTTTAGGACTAGCTTAAAAAACCATTAACAAAGCCTACACCCTGCCCTTTCTCTCACCTTACTCCTTACAATAACAGAGGGGATATTATCACTGCTGTGTATTATCTCGCCCGAGTAATTATTGAGTAAAATAAGAACATTTAAAGGCGGCTTAGGGAACATCGATGAGTCAGTGTCATAACATAAGACTAGTTAGTGCCCATCCATAAATGGCTAAGCGCAGGCCAGCCAAGCACATCCTTAACGACGTGTCTTTTTCTTCGGCGAGCGATTAGGCGTATTCGCTTCAATTTTTCGCTGGCGGGCTTGCTGGCGTGTACTTGGGGCTTTAGTTCCCGCATATGGATTGTCGGAAGACTTAAACTGTAGGCGAATAGGCGTGCCATGTAAGTCTAGAGCTCGGCGGAAAGTTTTTTCAAGATAGCGTACATAATGACCGGGAATTTCTTTGGTCTGGTTGCCATGTATGACAATAATTGGGGGATTATGCCCACCGGGATGAGCGAAACGTAACTTAATACGATGTCCGCGCACCATCGGTGGCTGATGCTCTCTGGTTGCCATTTGTAACACGGTAGTTAAGTGATTACTTGAAAAACGATCGGTTGCCGACTTATATCCCTGTTCAACAGACTCGTACAAATGACCGACACCAGTGCCATGTAAGGCAGAGATAAAATGTATATCGGCAAAATCAACAAACCGCAGACGACGTTTTAATTCATTCTTAATAAATTCTTTAGCTTCAGTCTCAAGGCCATCCCATTTGTTCAGGGCGACCACTAAGGCTCGGCCAACATCGATAACATGTCCCATCAGATGCAAGTCTTGGTCGACTAAACCCTCTTGTGCATCAATCATCAAGACGACAACATTGGCATCGTCAATTGCTTGCAAAGTTTTTACAATCGAAAACTTCTCTACCGTCTCTTTAATATTTTTTCGGCGGCGAATACCTGCAGTATCAATTAAGGTATAGCTCTTGCCGTGGCGCTCGTAATTAATATAAATGCTGTCTCTAGTGGTGCCAGGCTCGTCATAAACGACTACACGCTCCTCACCTAACATGCGATTCACCAAGGTCGATTTACCCACGTTAGGCCGACCCACAACGGCTATTTTAATACCGCCCTGGACTGGCTGATTAGCCTCTAAAGCATCTTCGTCAACAATCTTTGAGTCTTGGATTTGCGCTAACCTTGCGACCACAGCTTCCATAAGCTGGCGCACGCCACGTCCATGAGTTGCAGTTATTGGATGGATATCCTCAAAACCTAGTTCATAAAAAGGGGCGACAACGACATCAAAATCATGGCCATCGATTTTGTTGGCAAGCACCAGTAACGGCTTACCCGTTGTGCGCAGATGTCTTGCTATGTGAGCATCGGCCGAGGTTAAACCGGCTTTACAATCCACCATAAACAAGACTAGGTCGGCCTCTTTTATGGCCAGTAATGACTGTGCCGCCATCTCGCCATTGATGCCTTCTTCACCACCGGTAAGACCACCTGTATCAATACAGATGATGCGTTGCTCCTCAAATATCGCCTCGCCATATTTCCGGTCGCGGGTTAACCCTGCGTAATTAGCCACAAGAGCATCACGAGTGCGGGTGATTCGATTAAAAAGTGTGGATTTACCCACATTAGGTCGCCCAACAAGGGCAATGACAGGAAGCATTAAAAGGGCCTGTTAACGTTTTTTAAATAAATAGACTGCAATTGAGGCTAACACGCCATCATTGCCCAAAGCGTAAAGATAAGTCCCATCGGAGATCATTGGCGAACGAATACCTTCGCTACCAACTCTAAAGCGATCTAGTAGGCCACCTGATTGGGTATCAAATATGTGAACATAACCTTCGTAATCAGCCGTTACTACAAAACCGGCAAGATTTTGCGGTGCCGCTAAACGTCGACCCTCGAGTATTTTATTTTCCCAAAGGAGCAAACCCGTTTTAGCCGAAAAAGCTCGCACGAAGCCCTCTGCACTGGTTACAAAAACACGATTATCAATGACAATCGGACTATTATGACTCGAGTTCTCTTGAGACCACAAGATGTCACCACGAGTGCTTAATGCACTCAAGGTACCGTTATAACTAGTTGTATAAATGGCATTACCACTCAACACAGGAGAGCCGTCGATATCGACAACACGCTCTATATCAGAGCGGCCTTGTGGACTAGCAACTCGACGCTCCCAATATAAAGTTCCGTCGACTGCTGAAAGTGCAATCAGCTTGCCATTGGCAAAACCCGTGATGATATTTGGCCCAAGCAACTGCGGCACAGCGGTACCACGAAGTGTTAGGGAGGGTAATTGAGCAGAGTATGTCCAGATTACCTGACCGTTTTTAGCGTCTAAACCAATCAATTGACCATCGTTTGTTTGGACGACAACAACCGCACCATTATTTTGCGGAGCGGCTAATATCTCGCTATCAATGATGACTCGCCACTGCACTTCACCCGTGTCTTTATCCAGAGCGACTACATCGCCTTTTAAAGAACCAAGCAGCACTAGGTTGCCGCCTAAGCCAACACCAGCAGCCATCTCTAACTTGGTGTTGTAACTCCATTTTTTCGCTCCAGTCTCGCGATCAAAAGCAAACACCTGGCCTTTGTAGTCATTCGCATAAACCGTATCTTCATCAATAATCGGCGGTATAACGCGATAGAGTTCACTGAGCCCTGAACCCACATTAGTTTCCCAGCGACTTTTAATCTCAACCCGCTGGGTTAATGGTGTTAGCGGATTAGGTTTTACACCTTTATTCTTATCGCCGAACCAAGAGCAACCACTAAGCCCTAGTATAAGCACTAAGGACAGGCTTAAAGTTTTAATCGAAATCGCAAAATACTCACCGCTAACGCTCATTGGAGCTACTCTCCACCCGCTGACAAGTCAGCTAATTTAATTTCGATCAGATTACGTTGAATGCCATCGCCATCTGTTATTTTTTCTAGAGCTTGCCGATAAGCCGCAATCGCCGCGACAACATCGCCTTTCGCCGAATAAATATCGCCGCGCAAATCAGCATACTTGCTGGAAAAGGCATCATCTTTATCGTAACTCGCGAGAGCCAGCGCTTCATCAGTATTTTTTTGCGCTAAATAAACACGTGCTAGACGATGGGTAGCGACAACTTGTATGTCGCTGTTGCCATTATCGATGGCAAAATTCAACGCATCAACTGCACTATCTAATGCACCTTTATCGACCTCTAATTTCGCCTGCAACAATGCGGCGTTGACGGCGTAAGCCGTGTCACTAAAATCATTTTTGAGTTGCTTCACTAAAAAATGTGCGGTTGTCAGCTTGTCACTACTTAAGGGTTCAACACCCGAGGTCGCAACCGAGGCTACCAGCTCACTATAGATTGCAGATGCTTGTTCAGCGTATTGCTGCTGAGACTTTGTCCACCACTGCCAGCCCAAATATGCGCTAACTGAGACCGCAATACAAATAATTAAATAGCGTCCATTCTCCTTCCACCAATTTTTTATTACCTGTAATTGCTCTTGATCTGATAAATGGTCTGCCACTGGTTAACTCCTATCTATGATTTTTAGATTATTATGCATTATTAACAGCTATTTACTGTTGTTCAAAACTTGCGGCTAATTGTTCTAAGCCCTGCATTAGCGGCAAAGTTATCTGTGGCTTATCGTCACGTAAATATTTAATACTTATTGTTTGTGTCGCGACTTCGTCCTCACCAAGAATTATGGCCAATGCTGCACCGCTTTTATCGGCCTTTTTCATTTGTGACTTGAAGTTTCCACCACCACAGTGATTTAGACAACGTATGCCCTTAAAGCGCTCACGCAACTGGTTGCCCACGGCTAAGGCGTAGCCCTCGACAACTCCGTTCATGGTACCCACTGCCAATATGTAAACGTCTAGCTTAGACTCGATTGATTCAGGTATTTTATCGAGAGTCTGCAACAATAAGATAAGACGTTCAAGTCCCATCGCACAGCCAACAGCGGGAACTGGTCTACCGCCAAGCTGCTCTACTAAACCGTTGTAGCGGCCACCTGCACAAACAGTACCTTGGGCACCTAGCTGATCAGTTACCCACTCAAAGACAGTATATCCATAATAATCAAGCCCGCGCACAAGACGATTATTAACGCGATAAACAATATTTGCGGTATCCAACATTTGTTTTAGCGCTTCAAAGTGCTGACGCGAGTCGTCATCTAGATAATCATCTAACTGCGGAGCATCGACAAGTAGGGCTTGCGTTTTTGCATTTTTACTGTCGAGAATACGCAGCGGATTACTCGTTAACCTGCGTTGGCTATCTTCGTCTAACTGATCTTTCACGTCCGTTAAAAATTCAACTAAAGCCGTTTTATAGACACTTCGGGCAGCGGCTGTCCCTAGCGAATTAATCTCTAGCGTGACCGCTTGATCAATATCCAGCAGTTTCCATAAGCGTGCGGTCATCAATAGTAACTCGGCATCGATGTCGGGGCCTTGCAGACCAAACGCCTCTATGCCTATTTGATGAAACTGACGCAAGCGGCCTTTCTGTGGACGCTCATAGCGAAACATTGGCCCCATGTACCAAAGGCGTTGAATCTGATTATACAAAAGCCCATGTTCCTCACAGGCGCGTACACAAGAAGCGGTGCCTTCAGGACGAAGAGTTAAACTCTCGCCGTTGCGATCATCAAAGGTATACATTTCTTTTTCGACAATATCGGTAACTTCACCAATAGTGCGCTTAAATAATTCTGTTTTTTCTAGCAAAGGAAAACGAATTTCGCGGTAGCCGTAGGATTGGACGCATTTAGCTATAGTCGTCTCTAAATATTGCCATACGGGAGATGTCTCTGGCAGCAGATCATTCATACCACGAATTGCTTGGATCTTACTCAAAAGAAAACCGCCTTGTTATTGATCAATAAGTTTCTTAATAAAGCGCTACTAAAACCAAGCTACCGCTACAAAACACCGCATTGTAAGGCAAAGAGGAGCGGGACTAAACAAGTGCTTCTCTCTATGAGCATAAATATTACACACAAGGCATAAATAGAGCGATAAAAATTCAAAAACTAGGTCTACATATAAGAATGAAAAGGCAACTAGTAAGGCACCGTAACAAATCAATTAACTGGTTAACTTATTTCTGCGTCAGTCTGCCAAGAATTGCTAGCCTTTAACGATGAGGTCTGCCATTGCTTTTTGTTTTTCACCGGCTTGCTTACGAATTAGAACTTCGAGCGCATCCACTAAACCATCTTTATGTAGCTTAGTTGCGGGCTTGCCATCGATATATATTAAATTATTTGGTGTGCCTCCAGCCAGGCCGATATCAGCTTCTTTCGCCTCGCCAGGACCATTGACTACACAGCCAATAATTGCCACATCCATAGGCACAGTAATATCTTCAACGCGTGATTCAAGTGCATTCATAGTTGCAATCACATCAAAATTTTGTCTCGAACAGCTAGGGCATGCAATAAAATTGATGCCTCGGCTACGGAGCCTTAAGCTTCTTAATAAGTCCCACGCAACTTTCACCTCCAAAACAGGATCTGCTGCAAGTGAGACGCGCACAGTATCTCCAATACCATCCATTAGCAGCGCACCTAAACCTACGGCTGATTTTACCGTACCCGATCTAAAGCCTCCGGCTTCAGTGATGCCTAAATGCAGTGGCTGATCAATTAGATCCGACAGTTTGCGATAGGCGGCAACGGCCATAAAAACATCTGAAGCTTTAACACTTACTTTAAAGTTTTGAAAATCGAGTTTGTCCAGAATATCGACATGACGCATAGCCGACTCAACTAAAGCATCGGGTGTTGGCTCACCATATTTTTTTTGTAAATCTTTTTCGAGGGAACCCGCATTTACACCTATGCGCATAGGGATATTTAAGTCTCGCGCTTTATCAACAACCGCTCTAATACGTTTTTCGCGACCAATATTACCTGGGTTAATGCGCAGACAGTCAACACCAAGATCAGCGACACGAAGAGCGATACGATAATCAAAATGGATGTCGGCGACTAGTGGTACGTTAACTCGCTTTCTGATTTCGCCAAAAGCATCCGCGGCATCCATGGAAGGCACAGACACTCGAACAATATCTGCACCAGCTTGTTGAATTTGATTAATTTGAGCAACAGTTGCTTCTACGTCTGTCGTCTCAGTATTCGTCATAC
>OOEE01000080.1_pt1 | contig 11323 bp, 4 predicted proteins | sample 1670541 | NCBI WGS metagenome assembly OOEE01 (sample SAMEA98149918, study PRJEB22522) | marine metagenome | biome: marine biome; feature: marine water body; material: sea ice | place: Arctic Ocean | collected 16-Sep-2015 | depth 1.1 m | reverse complement strand
AAGAGCGTAGAGTGACAGATGTACAAGTAAGGGGACAGAGAAGGGGAGAGAGAGGGTTAGATGGGAAAGACTAAGAGGGATGAAGGGAAAGAGACAGGAACGGTGGGTGTGTTTGTGCAAGCAGAAGACGGCAAACGAGAGGCACAGGAGTCTCGTGGGGTCGGAGAAGAGTATAAGAGACAGAGTAGGTACAGAGGGGGTATTAGGAGGTAAAGCAAATGTTGTTGGGGTAGGGGGGACATGGCAAGACCTGACCAACAACGTAAACGGTATGGCTGATAATTTAACTAGCCAAGTACGTAACATCGCTACTGTTGCCAAAGCAGTGGCAGAAGGCGATTTATCACAACGGATCACTGTTAAAGCCAAAGGGGAAGTAGCTGAACTAAAAGATACTATAAACACTATGGTAGAAAAGCTCACTCAGTTCTCATCAGAAGTGACCCGAGTAGCTCAGCAAGTAGGAACTGAAGGTATCTTAGGCGGTAAAGCTGAAGTTCAAGACGTAGCCGGTGTATGGCAAGACCTAACCAATAATGTAAACGGCATGGCAGATAATTTGACCAATCAAGTGCGTAACATTGCCACAGTCGCTACAGCCGTCGCCAACGGGGATTTAGGTCAAAAAATCACCGTTGATGCTAAAGGTGAAATTCTTGAATTAAAAAATACTATTAATATCATGGTAGATAAACTGACTCAGTTTGCTTCAGAAGTAACCCGCGTCGCCCAAGAAGTAGGAACTGACGGCATACTTGGTGGTAAAGCTGAAGTTAAAAACGTGTCGGGTGCTTGGCAAGACTTAACCAATAACGTTAATGGCATGGCAGATAATTTGACCAATCAAGTGCGTAATATCGCTTCTGTAGCTACCGCTGTAGCCAACGGAGACTTAGGCCAAAAAATTACTGTTGATGCTAAGGGTGAGATCCTAGAATTAAAAGATACCCTCAATACTATGGTCGACAGATTAACCCAATTTGCCTCTGAGGTAACACGTGTTGCTCAAGAAGTAGGTACGGATGGTATTTTAGGTGGCCAGGCAGAAGTAGCTGGTGTGACCGGCGCCTGGGGTGACTTAACCCGCAATGTAAACCGCTTAGCCAACAACCTTACTGATCAAGTAAGAGATATCTCTCGAGTCACTTCTGCTGTGGCAAAAGGTGATCTGGAACAGAAAATTACAGTGGAGGCACAAGGTGAGGTACTGGAATTAAAAAATACCATCAATTCAATGACTGACACCTTGTCATTGTTTGCTAATCAGGTGACTTATGTTGCTAAAGAGGTCGGTGATGAGGGTAAACTTGGTGGTCAAGCCGATGTACCAGAAGCCCAAGGTATATGGCGAAATCTTACGGATAATGTAAATGAGCTGGCGGACAACCTGACTCGTCAAATACGTGCAATTTTAACGGTAGTAACCGATGTTACTCAAGGTAACCTTACCGGCAGTATTGATGTCGCGGCAAAAGGTGAAGTAGAGACATTAAAAAACGGTTTGAACCAAATGATCCTGACATTGAAAGAAACGTCGGATATCAACAATGAACAAGATTGGTTAAAAAGTAATTTATCTTATTTTGTTCGTTTGATGCAAGGTAATAGCAACTTGCAGGCTCTGGCCGATGTAGTAATTACCAAAGTATGTACAGTGCTAAATGTGCAACATGGTGTGTTCTATGCTTTAGAGAGCAACTTTAATAAAGACATCGATAAGCCAATGTTGTACATGTTGGCTAGCTATGCTTTTCACGAACGAAAATCAGTTGCCAACCGCTTTGAGATTGGCCAAGGATTGGTAGGACAAGCGGCTCTCGAAAAGAAGCGTATTCTGGTACACAATATACCAGGTGATTATATTCAAGTAAGCTCAGGACTAGGTAATGCCCAACCATTAACAGTAGTGGTATTGCCGGTCGTATTCGAAAATGAACTATTAGGGGTGCTGGAATTAGGCTCATTTTCACCTTTCACTGAAATTAGCCTTAACTTTCTTGATCAGCTAATGGAAAGCCTAGGAATTGTCGCCAATGCGGTGGTTGCCAGTGCACAAACAGAGAGTTTACTAACTGAATCTCAATCATTATCTGAAGAACTACAAAAACAACAGGAAGAGTTGAAGAACAGTAATGTGAAACTTGAAACACAAGCGAAAAACTTACAAGACTCAGAAGCAAAACTAAAAAATAAACAAGAAGAGCTACAACAAACAAATGAAGAGTTAGAAGAAAAGTCACGTGTATTAGCGGACCAAAAACACGAAGTTGAAAGTGCCAAGATACAACTCGAAGAAAAAGCACAACAGCTGGCTATTTCATCGAAATATAAGTCTGAATTTTTAGCTAATATGTCCCATGAATTAAGAACACCACTGAATAGCTTAATGGTGTTGTCTGATGGTTTACGAAAAAATATAGATAAAAACTTTACCGATAAGCAAGTAGAAAAAATGGCAACAATTCATGATTCTGGTATTGAATTGTTGGAATTAATAAATGAAATTCTTGACTTGGCCAAAATTGAAGCTGGAAAAATGTTAGTTCAGGTGGGAGATATTTTCCTACAGCGCATTCAAAATTGGGCTGCGCGTGGTTTCAATCAGATGGCTGAAAATAAAGGGATTACATTTGAAACTGAGCTCGATCCGTCACTACCTAAAACAATATTGACCGATGAAAAACGCCTACAACAAGTGATTAAAAACTTCATTTCTAATGCAATTAAATTTACTAATAAAGGTCAGGTGACCCTGAGTATTTATCACGCAAAAACAGGTTGGACACAAAATAATAGGCATTTAAATGAAGCATCTACTGTTGTAGCCTTTAGCGTGACTGACAGCGGTATCGGTATTCCTGCTGATAAACATCAAGTTATTTTTGAGGCATTCCAACAAGCTGATGGGAGCACTAGTCGAAAGTATGGCGGCACAGGATTAGGGTTATCAATTAGTCGAGAAATTGCGCATTTACTTGCGGGTGAAATTATTTTAGAGAGTGGGGTAGGTAAAGGCAGTTCATTTACCCTATTTATACCGCATACTTACCCAGAGCAAGCTGATGATGATGGCAATAGCCGCTTGCTTGATTACAGTGGTTCTAATGTTAAAATATCCTCTTTAAAAGACCGTTCTAAAATTAATATTTCACCCGCATATATTAGCGATGTCAAACAACTCAAAGTGAGTCTTATTGGCGAATTAGCCCGAGAAGTAGAAGATGACCGAATTGCTATAACAGCGAGTGATAGAGTTGTTTTAATTATTGAAAATGACCTTAAATTTGCCAAAATATTGCTCAATAAAGCTCGCAAAAGTGGTTTCAAAGGTATTGTTGCGACTACGGGAGACTCAGGTTTATTGTGTGCTCAAGAATATTGTCCAGATGCTATTCTTCTAGATATCAAGCTACCAATCATGAATGGTTGGATAGTCCTTGATCGTATTAAACATGATGCGAAAATCCGTCATATTCCGGTACATATTTTATCAGTTGATGACGTGAGTCAACGTAGTCTCGAACAGGGTGCAATTTCTTTTCTGCAAAAACCAATAGACGATGACAGTCTGAAAGGTATTTTTGTTCAAATTGACGTATTTCAAAAACAAAAGGTCAAGCAACTTTTAGTTGTAGCAGATAATGAGAAACATCGGTTGGCTATTGTTAATCTTGTTGATAATGGTGTTGTTAATGTAACAGCGGTGGCAACAGCAAAAGAAGCGATAAAGGAACTTAAATCATCACTATTCCAATGTATGGTACTCGCCCTTATTTTACCAGATGAAAATGGGCTTTCATTAATTGAATCTATTAATAAAGACCCAGCTTTAATAAACTTACCTATTATCATTTATAAAGGTAAAGATTTAACTGAAGAGGAAGAATATAGGCTTAATTCTGTTGCTGAAACTATTATGGTGAAAAATGTAAAGTCGCCAGAACGCTTGATTGACGAAACAGCCCTTTTTTTACATATAGTTGAGTCAAATTTACCTGAGTCTAAACGACAGATGTTGCAGCAGGTACATGAGAATGATCCACAATTATGGGGTAGAACTATATTGATTGTGGATGACGATGTGCGCAATATATTCACACTTACCTCTGTTTTTGAAGCCCACGATTGTGTGACTTTGTATGCAGAAAGTGGAAGAGAAGCCATAGAAAAACTCAAAAATCATCCAGAAATAGAAATTATTTTGATGGATATTATGATGCCGGTAATGAACGGTTATCAAACCATGCAAGCTATTCGTAAAATGGAAAAATATCAGTCATTGCCTATTATTGCAGTAACAGCAAAAGCAATGATGGAAGATCGTCAAAAATGTTTGGATGCTGGCGCCTCGGATTATATCGTTAAACCAGTAGATACAGAGCTGTTATTGTCTTTAGTTCGCGTCTGGCTATATAAATAAAAAGCATATCAATGATGTCACCAAGCTTAAGTCTTATTAACATGGTCGAAGCCATGGACACTGGTTTTCAGCTACTTAGTTGCAACAACCTATAGGTATAAAGGAGTAAGGTTCCTTGTTATCTTTAGCCGTTAAGATATTCAGCGTTATTTAAGCGCATCGCTTCAGTTTAATGGCTACTTTAAGCTAGTTTGTTGGACAGCTAAGCACTGGAACCATTCCTTGGCCTTTATTTCTAACTAATCACCATCAAATAATTCTGAGACGTCCCCCTCAATATTGTCAGATTGACCATTGAAAACATCTTAAGTGGGTGTAAACCCCTATTTTAAAGTTAGCCTGCTATGACTACGGTACTTAGGTCTTAGTTTTTTGTTGTGGTAATTCAACTAAAGCCACACCAACAGGAATACATCATGAAATTAATAAAAAAACATAGCTTGAAATTGGGTCTAAGTCTTTTGGCGTTGAGCTGCTCGTCTATACTGGGGGCCAAAACTCTCGACCCCAATTTGTTTAATACCATGCAAACTGCTTCACCAAATACTTTGCATGAGGTCATCATTAGTTTTAATGGCAAAAACGCTATTAGTAACGCACAGTTAGATGCGCTCTCGGGAGTTGGAATAAGCACTGCAGTCAGTATGCAAAGTTTACCTATCGTAGGTGCATTAGCCACAATTGAACAAATCAACGCAATTTATAGCCGCAGCGACGTCGTGTCGATATGGCACAATGCGCCACTTAGTTATGAAAACTATGATGCTACGGCTTTAACAGGTGTGCAGCAATTACGTAAAGATAAATCCATGCGCTCGCAAGGAACGCCATACACCGGTCGTAATATAGGGGTGGTAATCAATGATTCAGGTGTTGACGGTAACCATGGAGACCTAAAATTTCCACAACACCTAGTGCAAAATGTTGCAGCACAAACCAACTTGAATAGTTTGGATAATACCGCACCTATCACCTATATTGAAAACGTAGTCAATACTGATTTAGGTGGAGGACACGGTACACACGTGGCTGGCACAGTTGGCGGCAATGGCGCTATGAGCAGAGGCCGTCATGCAGGTGTAGCGCCTGGTGCGGATCTCATCGGTTATGGCTCTGGTGCGGGGTTGCTAATACTCGATGCAATTGGTGGATTTGATTATGCAAAAACAAATCAAGCCACTTACAACATCCGGGTAATTTCAAACTCATTTGGAAGCACGGGGGATATTGGTAACGATTTTAATCCTGATGATCCTACTAATATTGCAACTAAATTGTTAAGTGATAATGGCGTAATTGTGGTGTTTTCAGCTGGTAATTCTGGTCGAAATGGCGAACACACCATGACCGGTAATTATAAAAAAGCGCCTTGGGTCGTCGCTGTTGGTGCAGGTACCAAAGACGGTACCTTGGCTGACTTCAGTTCCCGTGGGCTGCGTGACCATGGTGGAGAATTCACCATCGATGGTGAAACATTCAATTGGGTCGACCGTCCTACAGTGGTCGCACCTGGCGTTTCCATAATTTCAGCTAAAGCGAGTTCGTCGAGTCTACAGGCACTAAGTGCGCCTGACGACATTGCTCTTGCTCCTTCAGAACTGCCATACTACACACATCTTCAAGGTACTTCGATGGCTGCACCACATATTGCGGGTGTTGTCGCATTAATTTTAGAAGCTAATCCGTCACTCAACTGGCGTGGCGTTAAGAAAATACTCGAAGATACATCAACTAACATGCCAGGCCGTGAAGCGTGGGAAGTGGGTGCTGGCTATGTAAATGCCCATGCAGCAGTTAAAGCAGCTGCAGACATGGCTGAATATGGTGAGTTAGTGAAAGTAAATCGCGAGTTTAACGCTAGCGCTAATGTAGTGGTACATAGCGAGGTTACGCAACAATTAAGCTATTCACCAATAGCAGATAACAGCGTTAAATTTGTGGTCGACGATAATGTAACCGTTGTTGTTGCTCAAGCTAGGGTGGATCAAAGTATCGGTACACAGGGCGAAACTGTTGCCAACACTATCTCCGTAGTGCTCACTGATCCAGATGGCAATAGCTATCGCTCGAGTGCAGGTACACCTGTATTGACCAATTTTGTCGGTATTACAGCACCTGGTATACCTGGTACTTGGACGGTGGAAGTAGCAGGTTTGTTTGGCGTTGCAGCAGCGCCAGACACTGTGGACGTTAATGTGAAGCAGTACGCGGTTGAAAGTTATACTAATCTAAGTGATATTCAAGGCCACCCTGGTCAAAAATGGGTTGAATACGCAGTTGCTCTTGAACTGATGGATGGTAAGTTCGGTGGCTTTATGCCTGACGAAGACATCACACGCATTGAATTAGCTGACGCCTTAACATTAGCCGGTAGTTTACGCCAATCTACTCTAGGTGATAGCCAACAGTTTGATGACGTATCTGATTTCTCAGGTGCCGCAAATGCTGTTACACAACTTGGTGGCAGTCTAAAAGACCGTTTCTTTACTCAAAAACCGTTATTGCCAGTCAATGATGAGGGTGAATTTGGCGCAGATGCCATAGTCAATCGAGGTGCCTTGGCTTACAGCTTAGTCCAATCTTTGGGTTTACAAGCTGAAGCTATAGCATTTGATGATGATAGCAAGGTACAAGCATGGGTGTTTGATGAGCAAGTCGACGTTTCCGATTCTGACTCTATTCCTGCCGAATTTCGTGGTTATGTACAACTAGCTCTAGACCTTGGCTTAATGCGCGTCAACATCGCGTTGCAGCAAGGACCTCTTGATCTCAAGCCGACGATTATTGCAACATTCGAAGCAGATAGTACCTTGACTCGTGCAAATTTAGCCATGAGCCTTGTGCAGTTACATACGCAAATGGAAAAGTAATTCTTTTACAACTTATCAAAGGCGCCGTAGGCGCCTTTTTTTGTAGAGCCAAAACAGCCACTTAATTTTTTAATATGCATATTTTAACATCACATGTGGATGTCATAAATTGCTGGGTTGCATAAATATGCAGACCTTGATCAAATGACTAGTGATGTTCAATGATTAGATGATTAGATGATTAGATGGTTAGATGGTTAAAGGGTGGAGTGAACTCGTCGACTGAAATTGTTATTAAGCCAGTGCATATAGAGCTCTATGTCGTAAAAGTGATTGAAGAAATATTAGATATTTTGAAAGTGGTGACATAAATTAAATGTTTCTTAAATTTAAAGCTGCTCACTTTAAAGGATATACGAGAATTGATTGAGTACTGAACTTGATACCATTTCACTTTCTATTAATTTATTATGCAGATAGCAAACGCAACGACATGTTCAGTTTCAGCATATAACCCTGGCTCAAGATGAACAGCCCTCCAACTTCATAAGCTAAAGCTTACTGAGGTCATGGAATTAGCATACTTGAATCACGATTTTAGAAGCCAGTAATGTCATCAATCAAATCGTATGCATCTTGTAAACTAATACCAATTCAGGTCTTAATTTCTACCCAAACATGGACTTTTGTCAACCGCTTAAATTGCTAATGATTTGTTTTCTGAAATCACTATCTTATTTCACAAAGTGGAGTAAAATTTTCAAATTAGCAGCCTCTCAGTCTATTATAAATGGTCATTGGTTTTCACGAGCAAAAAGAAAAACGCCTATTAACACTGTCTTTATATGTAGCAGGATTGTTTGTTTTTGTGGCCTTGGGGTTTGCCATTAGTACTCATTCTGGTGCCATTTTATTTGACGGTATTTATTCACTTATCGCTTTTTTTATGGCTTTGCTAACGTTGAAAGTGGCTAATCTTGTTCAACTGCCCGATGATGACCGGTTCCACTTTGGTTATACTGCCATCGAACCTGCTCTTAATCTATTTAAGTCATTAATTATCATTGCCACTTGTTTGTACGCCGTCGTTGGGTCTATCAATAGTTTAATGATAGGTGGCAATTCTGCTGAGTATGGGTTGGCAATGATTTATGGAGCAATAGCAACAATAAGCTGTTTTGCTGTATCCGGTTATATGAAACATCAAAGCGGAAGTTTACGATCAGATTTAGTTGGCGTGGATGCGCATACTTGGTTTGTGGACGGTGTGTTAAGTGCATCAATTTTACTCGGTTTTGGTTTAGCGTTTTTTATTGAAAAAACCAGTTTTGCACTCTACGCACCTTTGATTGACCCCATACTACTTATATTTTTGGGTACTGCAATCTTACCTATACCGTGCAAAATAATGCTCGACAGCCTAAAAGAAGTCATTAATAAAGCACCACCTGAAGCGGTCACCGCAGTGATTGAGAAAAAGCTCAAACAAACACTTCTAGCTGTAACTTATGAGCATGTTGAAGTGCGTATTAGCAAACGTGGAAGGGACTTGTATATATTGGTGCATATCATAGTTGATGAATTATTTTCAGTAGCCACTATTAGTGAACTCGATGATATTCGCATAAGTTGTGAAGCAGCAATGCGTGAATGGAACCCATCGATTATTATGGATATTTTGTTCATTAAAGACCCAAGTCTTGCAGGATAGGTTGAACTGAGTTTTGTTACAGACTTTTAATACACTAGTTTTGGTCAGTCCTTTGATCTACTTTTTGATGCACTTTGACTATATTTCGGATGAACATTAGGATATGACATCCCTAAGCTAAGAGTTTGTTGTTATTGCAACCCTTAACGTTAGTAAACCAACATCCAGCGATAACGCTAATATTGATGATTATCACAAACTGACTGCTTGAGTGTCACATACCATCACTCTGAATGTTCGTATTCTTTATTTTAACACAGCCCGTATTGTCACTTTATCTTCAACTCAGCATGCTTGAAAGCCTGCTGAATCTAGAATTCAACACAGGCTATTAAATTAGACATTAACAGCAGGCTTAATCGAAACACTTAAAAAAGAGCAGTTGATATGTTATTTGGGCTATTAAATTACTCTTTATTTTTTTCAGCTACCCAATTTTTGACAATGTCTTCGAGCACTGACAATGGCACCGCGCCATTTTCTAGTACTTTGTCATGAAAGTAGCGAATATCAAACGCATCACCAAGTTCCGCTTCAGCGAAGGACCTTAGCTCACGGATTTTCAGTTCACCAATCTTATAAGCAAGGGCTTGTCCGGGCCATGTAATATAGCGGTCAACTTCGGTGGTGATGTTATTTAAAGACAGGGCTGAATTTTCTGTCATAAAATCAATTGAACGTTGCCTAGACCAGCCTTTAGCATGCATACCAGTATCGACCACTAATCGGCAGGCTCGCCACATCTCGTAAGATAATCGCCCCATATTGGAGTAAGGTGTTTGATAAAATCCTACTTCCAGTCCTAAGCGCTCAGAATAGAGTCCCCAGCCCTCGATAAAAGCAGTAAAGCCACCAAACTTGCGGAAATCTGGCAAGTCGAGTTCTTGCGATAAGGCAATTTGAAAATGATGCCCAGGTACTGCCTCATGAAGAGACAGGGCTTCAAGTTCATAACTAGGCCGTGTATCGAGCTTGGTGGTATTTACAAAATAAAATCCTGCCCGTGAGCCATCGCCTGCCGGTCTTTGGTAATAAGCAGTGGTAGTTTTTTCAGCTATGTCCAGTGGGATCTCTTTTAATCCCCATGGCATACGCGGGAATTTAGTAAATAATTGTGGCAAGGCGCCGTCTATCTTTTTTCCGATAACAGCGGCTGCATCAAGTCGTTCTTGTCCTGTTTTAAAATAAAATTGTTCATCAGTGCGCAAAAACGCTAACCATTGTGCAAATGTCCCCTCAAAACCTGCTTGCTGTTTGACGTCTTCCATTTCTGCTTTGATACGTGCTACTTCTGAAAGGCCTGTCTTGTGCACCTGTTCGGGTGTCATATCAGTAGTAGTAAACATACGCGTACGATAAGCATAATAATCTGTGCCCCCAGGAAGTGAAGATGAGCCCACTTGAGTTCGACACTGCAGTGCATATTCACTGTTGTAAAATGTTTGAAAGGTTTTAAAAGCAGGAATTATCTGTGCTTCAATTGTTGCCAAAGCAGTCGCTTTTAATTTATTAAAATCATCTTGCCCCATTGCCGCAGGTTTGTTAGTAAAAGGTCGCATAAAGATGCTGTCGGAGGGGTCTACGATATGTGCTGAAATAGAACTCTCGTATCCCACCATAGGCGTGCAAGGTTGCACCCACCCAGCCTCTAATCCACTTCTGAGGGTATTGGTCGCTTTCTCAAGGTTTGCCGGCATAACACTAAGTCGTGTTACATAACTCTGATAATCTGCTTTTGAAAAAAATGGCAATTGAGATGGTAATCTAGTCAGCGACATATGTGGTCCGCTTCTATTAGTTATAAGCATGTATTTATCACCAAAATTAGCGGCCTCGATCTGATAGCTAAGATTTAATACCATAAGCGCATGATTCAATTGGTTGGCCTTCGACAATGCTACTAAATCGAACGCTTGAAACTGTGTTAAAAGTGTTGTTTGACGAGCAATGCTAGCTTCATAAGCGTCAAGTGAAGGATCGTTTAACTTATCATCATAATCGCGTATGCCAAGACTGGTTGCAAAACTTGGATGTTGTGATGTGTACCAGTTCCAGTGTTCATCCATAAGTTGTTCAAATTGCTGATCAGCACTCAAAGTCGTAACTTTTACAGACGGCAAATCCGAAGACAGCACATTTGTAGATGTCGTTGCCTCTAAGTGTGAGTTTGATGAAATGTTATGTTTAGATGAATCACTGCAAGCACTCAGCCAAATAGTTGAGGCAATAATTATGATGCTAGTTAAAACAAGTTTCATTAATGGTTCCTATGAAAGTCTAGTTAAGTATAAAGCTCACCAGCAATGTAGTGATTTGTTGAGGCAGACTATACCCAATTCACTTCAAGATGAAAATTCGAAGGTCTGAAAGTTATCATTGATC
>OOEE01000077.1_pt1 | contig 11407 bp, 9 predicted proteins | sample 1670541 | NCBI WGS metagenome assembly OOEE01 (sample SAMEA98149918, study PRJEB22522) | marine metagenome | biome: marine biome; feature: marine water body; material: sea ice | place: Arctic Ocean | collected 16-Sep-2015 | depth 1.1 m | reverse complement strand
CAAGCCTCGTCTATTCCGGTGGTTGCGTCTGGAGGCATTACCGATGTCAAGGGTATTGCCGCGCTTAAGGCACATGCGCATTTGGGTATTGTGGGTGCAATAACGGGTCGCGCGATTTACGAAGGCACGCTTAATGTCAAAGAGGCGCAAGCCTTATGTGATCGTAAATAAGTGTTAAGTGAACATGTTTTAACAAGGCCTTTAGTTTACTAAAGGCCTTTTTTTATGGTGGCACCGGGGCTTAAAAATAACGCTACAAAGTCAATGCTTTATTTTTAATTGACAGTACCGTTGTTGACTCGGCGCAAAGAAAGCGCTTGCTGTCTTTTGAGCATATCTGCTTTTTCTAAATTCAACATGGGCGCGGCTTCAATATCTGCTAGTGGCATTGATGCACCTCTGGTGATGTGTCCATCGGCAATTAACGATAAATACCTTGAGCAGCAGACACGCAGAAAAGACGTGAAGTTACCAATGTCATGGTCTGCATCAATAGCTTCTAGATAGAGCTTGGTCAACAGCTGGGCGACTGACAAATCATCCCGAGCAGAAATCTCTTCAAGAATCATCCAGAAAAAACTTTCTAAGCGTATGGAAGTGACAACGCCTTCAATCCGCACTGATTTAGTGGACGAGCTCCACAAGCTGTCTTTGGCTTCGATAAATAAACCACACATAATATATTAGACCAATAATAAATTAAATTGTTTGACAAGCTCTGCATTAGCGGGCCATGCGGGTGCCGTAACCAGCAAGCCATCGGTTATCGCCGCATCCATGTCGAGGCTAACATAGGTAGCTCCCGCTTGTGTTACCTCGGGTTCACAGGCAGGGTAGGCGGACACTTTAAGGCCTCTCACGACATTGGCGGCAGTTAATAATTGTGGCCCGTGACAAATAGATGCCACCGGCTTTTTAGCTTCAAAGAAATGGCGAATCATTAATAGTACATTAGCGTCAAGCCGCAGATATTCTGGCGCGCGACCACCGGGTAAGTACAAGGCACCATAATCTGCTGGATCTATATCTGCAAAAGTCGCGTTAAGAGTAAAGTTATGACCGCGCTTTTCAGTATAAGTTTGGTCGCCCTCAAAATCGTGTATAGCTGTGGCAATGTTTGCACCTGCTCTTTTACCTGGACATACAGCATCAACTGTATGCCCCATGGCGATCAATGCTTGAAATGGGACCATGTTCTCATAGTCTTCAACAAAATCACCGGTAATCATTAATACTGTACTCATGCTGTAACCTCTCATTATATAATTATTAGAGCACAAGTTAAGTGGTGACAGGTAACAGTTGAATACTACATATAGTGATTTGGTTATCAACGATCGATATTAAAAAATACGCCAATACCTAGCGATGACAAGGATACTGGTTTCAAAGTTTATGCATGCGCAGGAGCATATCGCTATCTTAGCGATATATGCAAAACTAGATGATTGCCGGTATTAGTCTACTTGCAGTGCGTTGGAGCTCTGATTTCTCTGCTTTAATTGTTCAGCAGACGAAATGCAGGCGTCTAGATCTTTAAGAATGCCATTGTCGACACCGTATATCCATCCATGAATGGTCAAGTCGGCGCCATTATTCCAGGCTTTTTGAACAATGGAAGAATTACAAACATTAGACACCTGCTCGATAACGTTCAGCTCACAGAGTCTATCCATTTTGTCTTTTGGCCCTAAGCCTTCGAGTTTATCCGCATTAAAGCGACCGACGTCTTTAATATGACGTAACCAATTATCAATTAAGCCGTGATCGTCTTGCTCCATTGCGGCTTTAACTCCACCACAGCCATAATGCCCACAGACGATAATATGTTTTACCTTGAGAATGTCGACGGAATACTGAATAACTGAAAGACAGTTGAGGTCAGTATGCACCACAACATTGGCGATGTTTCGATGTACAAAAACCTCACCTGGTGGCAAATTAACAATTTGGTTGGCAGGCACTCGACTGTCGGAGCAACCAATCCAGAGATACTCGGGTGCTTGCTGTTTAGACAGTTGTGAAAAAAAGTCAGGGTTTTCTTGTTTGAGTTTATTGGCCCAAGCGAGATTGTTATCAAACAGGTGTTTTAGGTTATTCAAGGTGATGAGTCACTCTTATGGTAATAGTTAGTTTACACTATTTGTAATCTACCTATGGGATATCAAATAATAACTGTGTTATTAACATCATTATCATTAACAGGCGTTAACTCTTATTAAAAGAAACGGTAGTTTAAAAGCTTACGATGAGGTGAAGCTAATAATGAAATATGATCTAATAAGAAAGCAAAAGACGTAATATTACCCTATAATTGAATTTATAAAGAACTAATTAAGACGAATATAATAAAAATTAGAAGAGTAATAAATTTTTTCAATAATTTCTCATTGACAGCAATAACAAGGTAAGGCTCTGTGTTTAAGTATCCGGCTGATAGGCTCTCTGTCACACTCATATTAATTCTCAGTTTTGTAGATTTTACTCTGTACTTTTTTGTAGATACAACATGGGTCTTAGGTCTTTTTTGGTTGATAATGATACTGCCAAAAGGCGTTATCTGCTCTTGGAATCACCACCATCAGCATACGTTGACCTTTAAAAATAAGGGCTTCAATCGCACACTTGAGTTTTTTTATGCACTGCATACCGGCGTGACAACTAATTTATGGGTACTACATCATGTTCTAGGGCATCACAAAAATTATTTAGATCAAGCGGAAGATGAAAGTAGTTGGCAGCGTGGTAGTGGAAAAACCATGGGTGAAATAGAATATACACTGAATATTGCAGGCACGGCTTACTTGCGAGGCTATCAAGTGGGTAGAAACTTTCCTAGGCAGCAAAAAAAATTCTTGATATATACGTCTATTACATTTCTCATTCTTGCCTTGTTAGTATTGTATAAGCCGATGTCCGCGTTATTATTATTTGTATTGCCGATGATTTGTGGACTATTGCTAACTGCCTGGACTACTTTTGAGCATCACTCAAATTTAGAGACAGAGAATAAATTTGAAGCGTCGAGAAATAATCTCAACCGGTTTTATAATTTAGTGACAGGAAACTTGGGTTATCATACTGCTCACCACTACAAGCAAGGTGTGCATTGGTCGGTACTACCTGAGTTACATGAAAAAATCAAAGATAAAATTCCCCCGCACCTTATTTATAATTCTCTCTGGTAGGTGCTCTCGCTATTAACATTTAAAGTGGCCGTCTCGATCTTGTAGAAGCAATTAGTTAAAAATATCAACAACTTCATGAGGTGTTAAATTTCTGCTGTCACCTTCCTGTAAGCTGCACTCTAGGTAAATGTTACCTATCGATAAGCGATGTAAATTTAAGACTTCAATTTGAAAGTGCCCAAACATACGCTTTATTTGGTGATACTTGCCTTCCTTTAAGATGACTTCAACCGTATTATTATCAATGGCAACCAATGCGGCTGGAAGTGTCGTTATATTTTCAAATGAAAAATAAATGCCAGTTGCAAAAATATCTATAATCGCCTGATAAATAGGCTTGTCTAATGTCACGCGGTAACGTTTGTCTATATCCGACTCGGGTAGCGATAGTTTTCGTGACCAGCGACCATCATTAGTTAATAAAATTAAACCCGTTGAATTAAAGTCTAGGCGCCCCGCAATGTGTAAATTATCTGGGCTGCTGGATGGTAGCAAATCAATAACGGTTTTATGTACACTGTCTTTTGTGGCACTAACAAAGCCTTTAGGCTTGTGTAGTTTTATATAGCTGGGTTTATTGGCACATATTACCTGGCCATCGACGGTCACTTGTGTGTATTCATCGACACTTTGATTCATGCTGACGGCGAGCTGCTGATCAACTATAATTTTATTTTGTGCTAACAGTAAGCGTACATCTCTATTGCTAAGCTGCATATTTTTAATTAAAAATCGATCGAGTCGAAAACGTTTAGATTGCATGTTTAGTCATTGCTTTTGTTAATCTAGTGAATAAGCGGGTTATTTATAAAAGAATCGATAAGGTTTATAGCAGGCTAGATAAAACTATTTTAATTGATCTCTTTATAATTTATCGATTGCGGATAGATTATTTGTATCTTATTATTTATCGAGAATCACTTCAAATGTATAAAAATTTCTTATAGACAAGTTTTTGGCGACAAGGTCTTAAGTTGGCGAATGAGTGAACTAAAATGTTATTGTCATCTCTCCACCTCCAAAAAATAGCTGTCCACATCAATTAATATTTAGCACGTTTAAGAATGACGATAATTTAAAGAGTTTGTGACGTCGGTAGGTACTGCGCTTAATCACGTTAGTAAAGTGGCGAAAGAAATGTGGCACTTGTGAAGTTAATAGGTAAATTATCTACTTTATCAGATCAATGCGGCCAAGAACCATTTGCTGAAAACCCGGAGCTGTCAGGGAGGTCTCGGATAAATTGATAGAGCATAACTCCAGTGCTCGAAGATGCTTTGGGTGTTCAGCTAAATATGCCAAATCAGCCAAATGATTTTCAATGACCCACATATCAATTTTTGTGATCAGTTTATGGCGCTCTACTGGAGACAAGAAGGCATTTGGCGTTATAATTTTCCTCAACTGATCAATTAAACGCAACAGTACTTCGTAATGAAGACCATTGTTACCAGTGCCTACGTTAGGTTGAATTTTTTGACCGAAGAGGCAAAAACTATTAGCTCCTAAGGCCTGATTAATATGCGTGACCCATTCCATATCGCCATGAACTTTAGCAATGTCCAACACATCTTCTTGATAAACTTTAAAACAATTGCGGCCTGCATCCTTTGCCACATAGCAGGCAATATCGGCGATACGCAACAAATCAGTACTGTTTTTAATGGCATCAGTAATGGGTAAGATACCAATACGAACAGCGACAGAAAAAGGTCTTTTTTCCCATATAAACTGATGCCTACCGACGTGATCAATTAGTTTTTGTGATATCTGTTGGGCATTGTCGATATCGCAATGTTGCATTAATATACCAAATTCGTCACTGCCTAACCGAGCCAGCACATCACGGCTACGAAGATGTTTTTTGAGTAGACGACTGATTTGTCGCAACAGCTCATCGCCAGCAATATGCCCACAAGTATCGATGATAATCATGAGTTGATCGAGATCGAGATAGTAAAATACACGTCCAGCTTGATCGTTTTGACTGCTTTCGATTGCAGGCTTCAAATATTTTTCAAAGCCTCGTCTATTGACCAATCCGCTCAATAAATCGTGGTTTGCCCGATAGGTAAGCTTTTTTTGGCTGGCAAAAAAGTCTTGTTCGCGTTATTCGCGCTTTTCAATATCGCTTGAGATAGCGTCCAGCATGCTATTAATGCTGTCATTTAGATCATCAAGTTCGTTTTTAGACTTAGCGTCACTTTGCGGTATTATCAAAGCCTAAGTCATCTAGTGACTTACCAATAGCAATGACCTTTTTTATTGTGGTTAGATTAAAAAAAAAGATCAAAATAATGGTTAACAGAATATTTCGGACGAGGCCCGAAACCAATACTAACAGCGAGCGATCGAAAGAACCTTAATAGGCTAAAATTGGATTAATATCAATGGTGAGACAACCAATAATGTCGCCACTGTTTAAACTCAGGGTTTGACTAAACGTTTTTATTTCACCGAATATTTCATATGTTTGATTGAGCTGAGATCGTACCACGGGGGGTATCGAGATAACCTTTGTGGTGGATACCGAATTCCGACAACTAATTACTCAACTTGTAGCGCAGGTTCAAGCGCGTCTGACAAGTTTGCTCCAGCATTCAGCAAGCTATTGTAAATATCGGATTCTGGATCTGCAAGAAACGCTATTTGTGATCATGAGGTCTATTCGGACGTTGGTGACGCATCATCTTAAGCGCAGTGTTTAAGGGGGAGACTCTGAAAAGGCTTGAGCTCAATCTATGTAAAACTTGAGTGATGCCAGAGTGTGGCGGTAACCTCTAAGCTATCAGGGGTGGGCATGATGATAAGCGCTAAGTAAAAGCTACACGACTCAAAATGATGTATGTGCTTTGGGTAACAACGAGCGTTACAGGAGCAGACTTAATTAGCGCTATATATCAATATCTGGTTATTGTGTTGATGTTGGATTCAGGCTTTACGTTTGTTTCTCGCGACAATTCCCATCATTTTATAGCTCAGTAATGCGGCCGAAAATTCATAGCAATGAAAGCCTTTAATGGGCGCGAATTCCATAATGTCGAAGCCGATAATATTGCATTGCTTGGCGACTGACTCAAACAAAGATAGCGTTTGATACCAACCTAAACCACCGGGAACTGGGGTGCCAGTTGAGGGAAAAATTGACGGGTCGATACCGTCGACATCAATCGTAAAAAAGACATTTTCAGGGAAGTCATCGGGTAGATCGATCGTTTTTATATCGCGAGGGACTAATATGTCTGCATCCATGTGAGCAATGTCAAAGACCTTACGGGTGGCGATTTCCTCCTCGCAGAGGGCGCGAATACCCAACTGAAAAATGGGAATGTCTTCATCTGCAATCCGCTTCATCACCGAGGCGTGGCTGTAGGGATTACCCTCATAAGCCTCGCGTAAATCGGCATGGGCATCAATTTGTACTACGCCAATATCAGTAATCCCCGCCGCCATTAAACCTTTAATAACTCCGTAGGTAACGGTATGCTCGCCGCCTAAGGCAATAGGAAAATGACCTTGTTCGACAATGGCCTGGGTCGCTTGGGCAATATTATCAATCACTTGACTAGGTTCGGCGTCTACATCCACTGGTGGATGCGTGTAAATACCTTTTTTACTCGGATTACTTTTACCATCCCAGCTTTCGAGTTGCCATGAAGCGCCTAAAATTGCTGCGGGACCGTCTGCAGTGCCACCACCGTAAGACACCGAGTGTTCGTAGGGCACGGGTAAAACGTGGAAGAAAGCATCTTCAGGTTTGGGGTGGGTAAATTCAGAGCCTAAAAAAATGGGATAACCCGGTGCTGCTAACTGATCAAAGTTGTCCATGAAATTCTCTTTCTATGAATGTATAGAGTGTTTTAGTCTATCTATAGCTAGGATAGTCGTATTTTGAAATCTTCGTAAGCAAACTCACGCACAATTCTTAAGGCATCGGTTTCGGAATTCCACAGCGCAATTGCTGGCAGACCTATACCATTAAAGGTTGTGGTTTTTACCATCGTGTAATGCGACATATCGTCAAACAATAAACGTTGCCCTATCTCTAGCGGTTGTTGAAAGCTGTAGTCTCCCATTACGTCACCGGCCAGACAAGTTTGTCCACCCAAGCGATAATGGTGTTGGTGCTCACCGAGCTGCCCCGCGGAAAAAATATCAGCTCGATAAGGCATCTCGATAGTGTCGGGCATATGACAGGTGGCCGAGCTATCTAATATTGCCAAATTAATCGTGTTGAAGGTGAGGTCTAATACCTCTGTCACCAACACTCCGGTATTAATCGCAATGGCCTCGCCTGGCTCTAGATAAACCTGTACTTGGTATTTATCCTGAAACTGTTGGATGCGTTCTATAAGTGCTTGCACTTGATAGCCGTCACCCGTGATGTGGTGACCACCGCCAAAGTTGACCCACGTAAGTTTTGGTAAAATCTCTGCAAACTGCTGTTCAATGACCGCCAAGGTACGGTCTAGCGCGCCAAAATCTTGTTCACATAAAGTGTGAAAATGCAGGCCACTGATACCTTCAAGACTTATGCGTGCAAAATCTTGACCTGCAAATTCTGTATGCGGTATACCGAGACGCGAGCCCGGCGCGCAGGGGTCGTAAATCGGTGTTGCACCCTCCGAGTGCAAGGGGTTTATTCGAAGTCCAAACTGTAACTCAGGCCTTTTTGCTTTTGCACTTTGAATAAGGCCTTGAAAGCGCTGCCATTGGTTAAAAGAATTGAATACAACGTGGTTAGATAGCTGCAAGATTTCTGTTAAATCAGCCTCGGTGTAGGCGGCAGAATAGGTGTGAATCTCACCGCCGAACTCTTCGTGACCTAAACGTGTCTCGTATAAGCCACTGGAGCAGGTACCCGACAAATAACGACTAATAAGCGGTGCTAGGCTAAACATTGAGAAGGCTTTGAGTGCGAGCAGAATTTTCGCTCCCGACGCTTGTTGTACATGAGCCAATACTTCGAGATTTTGACGCACGGCTACCTCATCAACTACGAAGCATGGCGATGGCACTCTTGCTGCGTCGAATCGCAAAAAGCTTTTGCTCTTAATCATTCAGTGATAATTCTCTAGGTTGATATCATTACAAAAGGTCAAAATCTGGGTCTTCAATGACTTTCCACTGCAAGCCGTATCTATTCATATCAGCCATAAACGCATCGGGGTCTAATTGTTCCATATTCCATACTCCAGGTTGCATCCACGTGCCCTCCAACATCATTTTGGCACCAATCATAGCGGGTACCCCAGTGGTGTAGGAGATTGCTTGAGATTGAACTTCTTTGTAACAATCTTGATGGTCTTTAACGTTGTAAAGATAAACCGTTTTCTGCATGCCATCTTTGATGCCGGTAACGACACAGCCGATACAGGTTTTACCGTGGGTGCGCGGCCCCAGTGATGATGGCTCTGGCAGCAACTGCTTGAGGAACTGTATGGGAACAATTTTTTGGCCCTGAAATTCTATGGGCTCAATACTGGTCATGCCAACGTTGCCAAGCACTTCTAAATGCTTCAGATAACTATCGCCAAAACTCATCCAAAATTGGGCTTTCTTCAAGGTGGGAATATGCTTGGTGAGTGACTCTAGCTCTTCGTGGTACATGCGATAGATATTATAAACACCTACGTCATCGGGACAGGTAAAAGATTGCTTGACTGACAACGCGGGAGTGGTCACAAAATTACCATTTTCCCAGTGCTGACACTCAGCGGTAACTTCGCGAATATTAATTTCAGGATTAAAGTTAGTCGCAAAGGGGTAGCCGTGGTCGCCGCCGTTAACGTCGATAATATCTAGAGTGTGAATTTCATCAAAATAATGTTTGGCGATATAGGCGGTGAACATATTAGTGGCACCTGGATCAAAACCAGAACCTAACAGTGCCATTAACCCAGCTTGCTGAAACTTCTGTTGATAAGCCCACTGCCATTTGTATTCGAATTTTGCTGTATCTAGTGGTTCGTAGTTGGCGGTATCTAAGTAATGCACACCGGTTTCAAGACAGGCATCCATAATCGTTAGGTCTTGATAAGGTAGTGCGACATTGATGACTAACTTTGGTTTGACTTGATTAATCAGTGCGACTAGCTCGGGTAAATTATCGGCGTCTACCTGTGCAGTTTTAATCGGCCGCTCTATTTGTTTTGCAATAGCTTTACACTTTTCTTCGTTGCGACTGGCTAGCACAATATGAGTAAAAACTTCTGGTACTTGTGCGCATTTATGAGTCACTACTTGGCCGACGCCACCCGCGCCGATGATTAATACAGTGGTCATTGTCTACTCCTTAGTTTTCTTTTTCATAATAGGTGTAACCCCTCATACTAGCATCAAAGGTCTTGATCATTTGCTGGCGCTCGCGCGCGGTGATGCGTCCTTCTTTAACGGCTCGCTCTGCGGTATTGCGATAGCGTAACTGCATTTCTTTGGGTTCGTACTCAACATAACTTAAAACATCGGCGATAGTGTCGCCGGGGATTTCTTTGACAAAATCAAAAGTTTCATCGCTGTTGATACGCACACTGACAACATTGGTGTCACCGAATAAATTGTGCAGATCTCCTAACGTCTCTTGATAAGCACCCACTAAAAATACGCCTAAATAATATTCTTCGCCAGCTATTAGTGGGTGCAGGGCTAAAGTTTCGGCGGTTTCATGCTCGCCAATAAAGCGATCAATTTTCCCGTCGCAGTCACAGGTAATGTCGGCAATGATGGCATTGCGACTGGGGTATTCATTAAGCCTGTGAATGGGTATGACGGGAAACAACTGATCAATAGCCCAGATATCGGGGAGCGATTGAAACAGACTAAAGTTTCCGTAGTAAATATCCGCTAGAGATAATTTTAAGCCCTCCAAATCTGCTGGAATACGCTCCATGCTTTCGAGTAAATCGCTGATGCGATGAAGAATATCCAGAAACAAATTTTCAGCTATGGAGCGCTCGCGTAAATTAATTTGTCCGCGAGTAAATAGTTCACGTACCTCATCACGATAAAAGTGCGCGTCGTTGTAACATTCTTGGACACGCTTCGGTGTTAAATATTTAAACACCTCGCGCATACTTTCTAATAAAGTGTGCTCTCTCGCTTGCGCTTGTGGAAGCGTAATAGGTTCAAAGTGGTTGACATCGAGTACATTGAAAAGAAGTATTGATGAATAGGCGACAGTAGCACGTCCGGACTCTGTTACTATCACTGGATGAGGCACATCGTACTCATCTAAAGTCTGCTTTAGCGTCTCGACAATACCTTCACAATATTCATCGAGGCTATAGTTGCGGCTCTGTTCATCACTGCTGAGTGCGCCAGAGTAATCGACGGCCAAACCGCCGCCCAAATCGATATGCGATAACGCCGCACCCTCGCTCACAAGATCGCTATAGTAGCGACTGGCTTCTACCACGCCTTTGCGAATTTCTTGGATATTAGGAATCTGTGAACCCAGATGACAGTGCAGTAACTGCAAGCAGTGCAGCATATTTTCAGTCTTGAGGGTGTCGACAACTTCAATTAATTGTGTAGCAGTTAAGCCAAACACACTGCGATCACCACTTGTAGAGTTCCAGTGACCACTAATTTTGGAGGCCATTTTGATACGCACACCCATTGTCGGTTCAATACCCAAGGCTTTACTGCGTTCGATAATAATTGGCAGTTCGGTGGGTGTTTCAATCACGAAGAAGCAGCGAAACCCAAGTTTTATGGCCTGCAGCCCTAATTCAACGAACTCCTCATCTTTATAGCCGTTACAAATAATCAAGCTGCCTGGTTCTTGCAGTGTCGATAACGCAGCGATCATCTCAGGTTTACTGCCGACTTCTAAGCCATGCTGGTAGCGCTCACCAAATGCGGCGATCTCTTTAACCACTTGTGCCTGTTGATTCACTTTAATGGGATAAACCCCACGATATTGATTAGAGTAGTCGTGTTGATCAATGGCGCGCCGAAAGGCCTCGTTTAAGCGCATAATTTGTGTGTCGAGAATGTTCTCGATACGTAGCAATACGGGCATCTGCAAGTCGCGCTCTACCATGCCCTCGACAATATCTAAAAGCGGTACCGCGGTATCTTGAGTTTTAACGGTTACCTTGCCGTCTTCGGTGACACCAAAGTAATCATCCCCCCAGCGGTGAATACCGTAAAGTTCAGCGGATTTTGTTGTGTCCCATGGTGGTGTGTTGTGCCGAGTCAAATGTATGCTCCATGCG
>OOEE01000075.1_pt1 | contig 11558 bp, 4 predicted proteins | sample 1670541 | NCBI WGS metagenome assembly OOEE01 (sample SAMEA98149918, study PRJEB22522) | marine metagenome | biome: marine biome; feature: marine water body; material: sea ice | place: Arctic Ocean | collected 16-Sep-2015 | depth 1.1 m | reverse complement strand
TCAGCATTAGTCTCTCGCGCAAAGTAGCAGTAGATAACGTATTAGAAAAAGATGGAGTTGTGATGTGTAATTTTGGTGATGCCTCATCGAATCACTCCACAGCTCAAGGTGCTATTAACGCTGCTGCTTGGGCTGCGTTTCAATCGGTGCCTATGCCAATCGTATTTATTTGTGAAGATAACGGCATCGGTATCTCTACCGCTACCCCTAAAGGCTGGGTGCAAGCCAATTTTGAGCATAGAGCAGGGCTGCATTATATTCAGTGTGATGGGTTAGATTTACTCGACACCTATCATAAAACTCAACAAGCCGTAGAAATTGCTCGCAAACAACGCAAGCCGGTATTTTTACATATGAAAACCATACGTTTACTCGGCCATGCAGGCTCTGATTCAGAGTTTACTTACCGCAGTAATGAATATATTGAAGATACTGAAGCCCATGATCCTTTGCTGTTTAGTGCCGCTTTATTGTTGAAACACAAATGTCTCGATGGCCAACAAATTATCGATTTATATAATAAAATAGAAGAGTCGGTTAAAGACATCAGTCAACAAGTAATCACTAAACCCAAGTTAACTTGCGCTGAGAAAATCAAACACAGTATTATCCCACCTAAGCTTGATAAGGTTTATCAACACAAGGTATCTGAAGACAAACGCAATGAATTATTCAGCCATGAAAAACATAATCTAGTAAAGAAACAACACCTCGCAAAATTACTTAACTGGACCATGTTTGATTTAATGGCCGAGCAGCAAAATATTGTGATGTGTGGTGAAGATATTGGTAAAAAAGGCGGTGTATATAACGTCACCAGTAAATTGGCGGACAAGTTTGGGCCACAAAGGATCATTAATACTTTACTGGATGAACAGTCAATTTTGGGTATGGCAATAGGCTTAGCTCACAATGGTTTTTTGCCTATGCCGGAAATTCAATTTTTAGCTTACGTGCACAACGCTGAAGACCAGATAAGAGGTGAGGCAGCCACGTTGTCATTTTTTTCCAATGGACAGTTTACTAATCCGATGGTGATAAGAGTGGCTGGTTTAGCTTACCAACGTGGTTTTGGTGGGCATTTTCACAACGACAACTCCTTTGCTGTATTTCGTGATATACCAGGGCTAATCATCGCCTGCCCTTCAAACGGAGCTGATGCAGTTGACATGCTCAGAGAGTCAGTCAGGTTGGCTCAAGAAGAGCAGCGAGTGGTTATTTTTATTGAGCCTATCGCACTGTATATGAAAAAAGATTTACATCAAGAAGGTGATTTACTTTGGACATTTGATTATATTCACCCCAGTGATGCACAACCAATTAAAGTTGGGCAACTAGGGTGTTTTGGCAAGGGTCAGGATGTGTGTATTGTTAGTTATGGCAACGGTTACTATTTGAGTCGCCAAGCTGAAAAAATGCTCTATGAGTTAGATATTCATTGTACCGTGATTGATTTACGTTGGCTTGCACCTCTAGATGAAACGGCCATCATTGCGGCTATTGGCGATGTAAAAAATGTGCTGATAGTAGATGAATGTCGCCAAACGGGCTCTATTAGTGAAGCCTTAATCACGTTATTGGTTGAACACGATGTTGATTATTCAAGCCGAAAAGTTGAACGGCTTACCGCTCATGATAGCTTTATCCCGCTTGGCTCAGCGAGTAATGCAGTATTACCTTCTTGCGAGCTTATAGTTGCACAAGTCAAACGCATGGTCGCTAGAAACCCCCAATAATCGACTACATTATTAAGATAACTAAAAGTGGTTCGGAGATGGTTAATTGGCGGCTAAAGCTAATTTAAAGTGAACAAACAACAACAAACCAGAATATTATCTGTTGTCTGCCCATATTTAAATTTTACTTAGATCTGTTTGGTCGCAGTGATTTCATATCCCGAATATAACGTCTGAAATATTGCTTTATGTCTTCTAAGATCAAGTAGTTTAGAGGCACTAAAAACAAAGTAATTAACGTGGCAAACAGAATACCAAACCCTAGACTGATAGCCATAGGGATCAAAAACTGAGCTTGAGTGGACTTTTCAAACAGCAAAGGCATCAAGCCCGCAAAGGTCGTTAGAGAGGTCAGTAACACCGGTCTGAATCGTCGTCCCCCCGATTCAAATACGGCTTGTTTGATTTTCATGCCCTCTTTTCGCTTTCGGTTAGTGTAGTCCACTAATACAAGAGAATCATTCACCACCACACCCGACAACGCTAACATGCCCATAAAACTCAGCAAGGTTAAATCTACTCCCATAATCCAGTGGCCGATCACCGCACCTACCAGGCCAAAAGGTATGACTGACATAACAATCAAGGGTTGCGAGTAAGACTTAAAAGGAATCGCCAGCAATATATAAATCAAAAAGGCAAGTGCAGTGCCACCCAATATTAACCCTTGCTTTGAATCTTTTTGGTCTCTGGCTTCTCCCGCCATCTCAAAGCTAGTACCAGGATAACCAACAATCTGTAGCTCCAACCAACTCCGCACTTCATCTTGCACCAGTGTCAGATCGCCATTTTGTTTATCAAAATCAGCAGTAACTGAAACAGTTCGTTGTCTGTCGACACGCAAAATTGTATTCGGACTTAAACCTGGAAAGACATTCGCAACCTGCCACAATGGAACTTCTTGATTGGGACCAATACGGATCATCATCTGCTCAAGTGTTTCAATCGATTGACGGGCTTCAAGTGGGTAGCGCACCATCACTCGCACTTCTTCTCGACCTCGCTGCACACGTTGCACTTCGAATCCAAATACAGCTTGCCTCACTTGTTGAGCCACTTGACTTAAATCCAAGCCTAATAATCGTGCTTCTGGTTTGAGTTCAAGTTGCAACTCTTCTTTACCGTCTGACAATGAGTCTTCTATATCCGATACAGCCGCATAATTGGCTAACTGGACTTTTAATCTGTCAGCTAATACAGCCAATGTGTCCGTATCTCGGCCTTTGAGTTCAATATTAAGTGGTGCACCACCCCAACCACCAATCTCAGCACGATAATTAAGCTGTTCTGCACCGGCTACTTGACCGACGAGTTGTCGCCATTCTTTGACAATGTCACCCGTCGTTACTGTTGAATTGCGTTTTTCAGGGGGAACCGTATCTATTCTCACTCTACCCGTCGTTGAGTTGCGTCCGCCACTAATGGAGTAAATGTTACGAATAACCGACTCATTTGTTTCAGGATCAGTATACTTTTCACGTAACGTTTTAGCATGTTCTGTCATCGCGCTAATAATTTTATCAGTACTCTCAAATGCCGTACCAGCAGGCATAACCAATGTGGCGGTCGCCACTTCGCTTTGGACTCGCGGAAAAAAAATAAACTTGGTGTTTCCGCTGGCAATGCTTCCAATGATCAGGACTAAACAAGCTAGCATAGCTGTCCATGTGGCATACCGCCATCGCATGGCTTGCGCTAGCATAGGCTGGTAAAAACGCTTAATAAAAACCTCTAATGAACGAGCAATGGCTTGCTGGACTTTAGAAAAGCGAGATGACTTACCAGGAACACGAGGTTTGATGTGTTTAAGGTGTGCCGGCAGTATTAATTTTGACTCAATCAAAGAAAATAACAATACCGGAATAATGACTAAAGGTATGGCTGCGTACCAACTGCCGCGGCCGGTCTGAAAAGCTAATGGTAAAAAAGCAGCAGCAGTAGTCAATATGCCAAAAGTAACGGGAATAGCGACTTCTTGAGTACCTTTAATCGCAGCCTGAAGTGGGTCTTCACCGCGTTCCAAATGCGAGTACACATTCTCACCCGTAACAATGGCGTCGTCGACTACGATACCTAACACTAATATGAATGCAAAAAGGCTCATCAAGTTTAGGCTAACGTCAAATAGGGGCATAAATAGAAAAGCCCCCATAAAACTCATAGGTATGCCAAGGCAGACCCAAAAAGCAACTGAAGGCCTTAAAAATAAAGCCAATAATCCAATCACTAGAAGGGCGCCTTGCCATGCACTAGTGCTTAAAGTTTGCAGTCGACCTCTGATTGGCTCACTACCATCGCGCCAATAATCCATGCTAAGCCCCTGAGGCAGTCGCGTCTGTTGTTCTAATATAAAATCTTTGACAGCTTGAGTGACTTCAATAATGCTTTCATCACCGGTACGGAAAATTTCAACTTCAACTGCAGACACACCGTTAAAACGGGTACGTAAAGGAGTTTCTTCAAAACCGTCTTTAATAATGGCAATATCACTTAGCTTTATCATGGAGCCATCTTGTGTCGTAATAATAGGGATGTCAGCAAATTCACTGGCACGATATGCTTGGCCTCGACTACGAATAAAAATATCACCACCCTGCGTCTTGAGGTTTCCTGCCGATACGTCTCGAGAATTTTGACGTATTACATCAGCAACCTGTTCTAGCGTCAGGTCAAATTTGCGCAAGGACAACTCTGGGATCTCAATCGAAATTTCAAAAGGCAAAGTATTGCCCACTTCTGCTTGGGATATGGCATCTAAATTAGCGACCTCATCACGAATGTCTTCTGCTAATCTTCGAAGTGTTATCGCGTCATAATCACCGTAAATTACGATACCAATAGCATCTCTTCGTCGCTGAGGAACTTGGATGAGTAGATTTTCAGCATCAACTGGAAAGTTGTTTATACCGTCCACTCTGATTTTTACTTCATCAAGAATTTCGCGGACATCGTAACCTTCCTCAACGTCTATAGTAATTGATGCACTTCCTTCTCGACTTTGGGATGTGATTTGCCGAATACCCTCAAGGTCTTGAACTGCTTCTTCAACTTTTATAGTAATACCTTCCTCTAATTCCTGAGGCGAAGAACCGGATAAAGTCATTGATACTTGCACTTTTCGTTGTTCGAATTCAGGAAAAAGATCAACCGGTATTTGGGTAGATACCACGTACAACCCTGACAACATTATGACAACTAAGAGTAAATTCGCTGCTACATCATTTTTTGCAAACCAAGCAATCATTATTAGTTACTCCTAATTCACGGACACTGAAGCACGTTTCGCATTGCCTTCAGACGATTTTTCTTGCTAATTTTGTGCCTCTACAAATTCACTTTTATTACCCGGTGGCTTGTCAAGCCCCTCACTGAGTGACTTAACTTTAGTTCCTTGAGGAAGATTGGCGGTAGGGGTAAGAATTAGACGATCAGTTGCACGTAAACGGCTTAAATTAGATTCACCAATAGTCGTTTGTGATGAAAAAGACCCGTCATCCGCTAACGCAGAGACAACGACTGATTTAGCATCTGTCCAAAGTGGTGTCACTTTACGCTTTTTTAATAAGCCCTCATCAGCCACGCTTACCACAAAATTTTGCGAAACGGCTCTTCTGGGGATGACGTAAACATCTTTTAATAAACGGCCCTCTATTTTAGCGCTTAGAAACTGACCTATACGGATTGCTGGACGTTGCTCATTTCGAATAAAGGGTTCATTAATTTGAGCCACCACATACAACATTCGAGTTGCCGGATCGAATACCCCTTCGCTTCTCACAATTTCACCTTGCCATTGATAGGTGCGCGACCCAAATTCACCGCTTAATAGAACTTTTGGACGCGCTTGTATTGTGCCATTATCCTCGGGGATCATTAAGTGTTGCAGATCTGCAATTTTCACGGGTAAACGGACTTCAACAACGTCAGTACCATAAATATCAGCTATCGTTTGAGTGGGGTTCACTACTTGACCAATGTCAACCATCTGTTGAAGCACTTTACCATCAAAAGGTGCTCTAATTTGCGTACGCTCGAGGTCTAGCCTAGCGTTTGTGAGGCGAGCTTTAGACGCTTGCAAAGCCGCTTTTGCTGCCGCGACTTGTGGTTTTCGTAATGCCAGAAGCTGTGCTGCATCATTATTAGGACGTTCGTTCCACTCTTGAGCCGCTAAGTCCGCCTGTGCGACTTCTTGTAAATAACGCACTTCTGCATCTGCGACTACCGAGGCAGCAACATCAACGGCGACTCGAAAATTTCGATCATCTAAGTGAACCAACACGTCACCTTGAGAAAACGCCCCACCCGAACGTATATTGGGAGACACCTTTATAACCTTTCCACTCACCTCTGCTGCCAATTGTGTTCTGGTCAGCGACTCAGCAGTTCCGTATGAATCGATCCAGGCGGCAAAATCTTGTTGCTGTAAGGACGCAATCTCAACCACCACGTTGGGTGCCTCACCGCCACCCCATTTTCGCGTTTGAGGTTTACTGCTAAACAATGAAGAAAGCACACCTACTGTTATGGCAATGATGATGATAGTGACGACAATGTGTGCAACCCAATGCACTTTCTTGTTGTAAACATTATTGGAATCGTCCTGCTGATCCATTTGGTTCTCCGTCTATCGCATTTAGTAGGTTTATGAAAAAGATGATGAAATTTGAAAACAGCTTGATAAAAAATAAGCTACACATTCATTATTTTAACCATCATTATCCTCTGATAGTAATGACTATATAAAAATTTGCTAATAGATATCGTAACGAACTGTTACGTGATCAATGGGTTTTTAGACTATTTATTTTAAAATTACGTCAATTTTTATGACGCTAATAAGTCCGACCTCACACGTAAAGCCTATGAGACCTGAAAATGTTAATCATATGGACCATTAAATATGACCAACATCAATCTAAATGCAGCATCACACTTCATTGACTTTTAAATTAAACATCCGCAAAATTGTTCCATAAATTGCTCAGGTGCTCTTTTCAACCAAAGTTTATGGTATGAAAAACAAGAGATAATCGGGAAGTTAGTGCAACACACAAGTGTTTAAGTTTAAGTCTAACGCTGCCCCCGCAACGGTGATGCTGAATATCAGTTAAGCCCGGAGACCGGCCTGTCAATATGTTACAAATTATAGTGCGGTGGGCGCTAGGAATTGTTCTGAAACCTCGATACTTAAAATTATGTTTATTTAGGTAGAGTTTCGTCGTTCCTATCGTCCTCGCTCCAGAGGCCGACATGTTTCAAGCAAAATACTCTACTTTATTACTCATGTGCTTTTTATTCACGCGCTTTTTTTACCTTACATGTGTAAATGCTAGCGAGCACCCAGAGAAAACGGTTGAGGTGCTGACTGTTTATGACAATACCGCTCTTTTTTCAAGTCATTACCAGATATTAACCCGTGAAGACTTCATTAACACCTCACAAACCCTGTCTGACATATTACAGGCTGTTAATGGCTTGCAGATCCGCCAAATTGGTGGGCTAGGTAATCCTGTTTCAGTTTCTATTCGTGGTTCAAGTAGTAAACAAGTTCAACTATTTATTGACGGTCAACTGGTCAACGATAGTCAATTTGGTGGTTTTGATCTAAACCAAATACCCACGGAACAAATTCAGAGTATTGAAATCAGTAAGAACCAAGCGATAGGAGTAGGCTCTACGCCCATTGGAGGAGTGATTAGAATTAATACCTACAACCCTAACAAAGACAAGTTAAAACTCAGCCTATCTCTTGGCTCATTTAATCATAAACAGCTCAACCTGCTGTATAACAAAGCGTTTCAGTCAAATAACTTATCTGTAGGTGGCAGTTACCTTAAAACTGATAATGATTATGAGTACCCAGTGCCTCAAAGTTTTACCAGCAGTAATGAGTCCAGTATAGAACCTTTGGGTAACAATCAGTTTGAGAAAAAAAATGTCTATTTGAATAATCAGTTGTCATTCGGCGCTCATAAGATCCGTATCACGGCACAATATAATGAACAAGAAAAAGCCCTTCCAAACTACCAAAATAATACGCCAGAAAATGCATCGAGCCTCTCATCAGACACTTGGCGTTTGAGTTATCGTCACAATATATACACTAACCTTAAATGGTTGGACAACGTCGAATTTGAAGCTTATCAAGAAGATAAAGCAGAGCAATATTTAGATGTTTTGGCTGACGTTAAACGCTTAGATGCCAACTATGACACCACAAAAACTCATGCAGACCTGATATCCTTTTTTGTTTTTGATAACAAATACGGTGACACAGCTTTTAGCCCTTTTATAGAGTTAAACAAACAACATTTTGATTCCCTTAGTTTTGATAATAATGGTCAAATAAACTGTAATGGGATCAGTAGCTGCGATGTCATAGCAAAACAAACACAGTGGTTATTTGGGTCTAGGTTTGAGTGGCAGCAAAATAATGGGCCACTATCCGCCTATTCATTACTGACTCAGTTAAACGAAAAGAATCAAAATATCTCGGTGAATCAGCCTGATGCAAAGACATTTAAAAGCGAACACGATCATCAAACTCAAGAATTTGGGGTGGTGTATCGGGGCTCTCAGATAAAAGCCGAATTGATCGCCAGCAACGGCATCCGCACACCCACTTTGTTTGAACTTTTTGGTGATAGAGGCTTATTTAAGGGTAGTGAAAAGTTATTACCTGAACAAGCTAAAACGCTGAGTGTAGGCCTTGCATATAATAGTCAAGTAGCGCAGATGAGCTACTCATTTAATGCCGCGGTTTATCATCAACAATCAGATAATGCCATAGTGGCTATTTTTAATAGCAGTGGTGTGGGTGCCTATAAAAATGTGAGTAACGCCACTCTAAATGGGCTGGAGCTAGAAACAAAATTAACGATATCGCCAGCCCTTAGCCTAAATCTACAAGCTAACATTATCGATAGCCAAACCAACTCTGTAATAAAATCGTTCAATAATAAAAAATTACCCGGTATTTATCACCAACAATACAGTGTGTCAGTTAACTACCAATTTAACCCACAGTGGAAAATTCACATACGTAATACGCTAGACAAAGACTTGTACTTTAATCGCGCCAATATTTTCGAGTCAACGAATGGACAAGCAGGCAAACCTGCGCAACGTCGACTAACAGATATTCAACTCGGCTACACAAGTGGAATTTACGGTCTCAATCTAAATTTGAATAACCTCTTTAGTCAGCAATATCAAGATTTAGCTAACCGTCCAGCTCAAGGGCGAAGTATCCAATTTAAAATCTCAATACAAGGCATATAAATGTTAACACTATTCAAAAAAAACGCGCTTACAGTAGCGCTAATAGGTACCTTATCAATTTTAGGGGGGTGTAGCAGTGACAGTAATGACGCCCCGAAACTATCTGGTAGTAGGTTAGTCACCGTAGCTGAAAATACCACAGTGGTGAGTCAATACACGGCAACTGACGACGAAAATAGGTTAACCTTCGCCATCACTGGCGCTGACCAGCAACTTTTTGTTGTAAACAATACAGGTGCAGTGGAATTTATCAGCGCACCTGATTTTGAGAATGGTGATACTGGTCCTTATAACATAACAGTCACTGTATCAGACGCTCAAGGTTTGACCGACTCTATAGATGTGACTGTGAACGTGGGAGATGTATTAGATACCCCCTCAATGGCGTTGGTTCAAACGATAGCCGCTGACTTTTCAAGCTCACAAGTTGCTTATTTAGACTATGCAGCACAGACGGTTGATGATGGTTTTTATGCTAAGACTCAATCTGACTACACCATCAGTGTGTATCTAAACAATGTGTATCATATTGGTCGCTTTTTTATTGATACCATCAGTAAATATATTGTGCTGAATGCGAGTACTGAAATCTGGTCTTATTCAACTCAAGACGACTTAGACTCAACCACCAGAAATCCTTATACATTAGTGTCTCTCAGTGCAGAAAAAGCGTATTTGATACGTTATGGTTCAGATAAAATCTGGATTGTTAACCCACAAGCTACAGATTTTGATAGTTTCAAAATTGGTGAAATTAACTTAGCAAGCTATGTGCCTGACAACAATACAGCTGGTACACCCAGTCCATCTGCAGCGGTAGTCAATGATGGTAAGTTATTTGTTGTTATGCAGCGCTTAGATGATAATTTTGGCAGCTCTAACGCAGTTTATTTAGCCGTATTTGATACAGTTACCGACAGCGAAATTGAAACCAATACAGATACTAGTGATAGCGTAATGGGTATTCCTTTGCTTGGTTTAAATCCTTTAGAACATAGTGTTAGAGCATTTAAGGATAAGGTGTACATTACGTCTCGCAACTCATTCTCAGCTATAAGCGTAGACCAAAGTTTGATTGAGGAAGTGGATGCGAATGACTTCAGTTTAAGTACGGTATTAAGTGCAGCAGACATCAACGATAATACCACAAAGTACATTCAATCTTCGGCCATCGTCTCTGCACAACAGGGATATTTTTATGCAAACGAAACTTTTTTTGACCCTTATCGTGAAGAGTCAACATTGTATCAATTCAACCCAAGCACAGGTGAAATCAGTAATGAAACCGTGCTTAATATAGAGACTAATAGCATCGGTTTTATTGACGTCGATGCTGCAGGTTTCTTATGGGTAAGTGTGCTAGAAAATGCAGCACCAGGGGTCGAAATTATTGATACTGAAACCAACTTACCGTTAATCAATCGTTTAGAAACACAATTAAATCCTGGTGTTATTCGTTTTATCGAAGGCTTTTAATCTATTCCGTATAGCAGAGTCTCCTTTATTTTGTGGTTCAAGTACTCTAATGCCATAGAGAACAGACACTTCACCATATAAAGGAGGACAAGCTAGAAGCGTTGAATAATGGATAGAAAAAGAACCAGTAACAGGCTATGCATAAGCTAGCCTCTTATTTTGTTATACTTAAATACCTTATTAAACTTATCAATTTTTGACCTGCTGCAAAATTTCAAGTTTGCCTAGACGCGAAGCACATCAATATTGTTAATTATGTTTTGTTCTTAGCTCTTCATTTGTGTGTGGCGACGGCGGCTTCTCTCTCAGCCGTGATCCAGAGGCTTTAACATCAGTCTTTTACCATCACTGTTTACTACTCTTACCTATTGACTGTATTTAACAATTCAATAACGGCTCTTTAAGCACAAAGAGCCGTTATTAGTGTGACTCAAACACTTTGAATCCAAAACTCTGCCAAGTAGTACGGCTTTTTCTAGTTATAACATTATCCATTATCGAAGTTGATTGGTAACCAAATAGCAGGCATAGTGCCCGCGCTATTCACCCCCTACTATTAGTGAGCTAATCTATGACGTCACACCATCCTCTCCCAATTTACCAAAACTTTGTGAATGGCCAATATCTTAGCAATCAAAGTGATGAAACATTTGATGTGATAAATCCTGCCACAGGCAAGGTGATTTATCAGGTTGAAGTGGCTGATGATTTTATTCAAAAACATGCTATCGACAGTGCACAACAGGGCTTTGCCATTTGGTCAAACATGACTGGCATAGAACGCAGCAGAATATTATTAAAAGCGGTAGCCTTATTAAGAGAAAAAAATGATGAGTTAGCTGTAATAGAGGTTGCTGACACAGGTAAACCATGGCAAGAAGCCAGTGTGGTAGATGTTGTATCTGGAACGGATGCGATTGAATTTTTTGCAGGCCTTGCCCCAGCAATTGAAGGTAATCAACAGCAAGTAGGTGAGGATTTTTATTACACTCGACCTGAACCACTTGGCGTATGTGCTGGTATAGGTGCTTGGAATTACCCAATACAAATTGCTTGCTGGAAAGC
>OOEE01000073.1_pt1 | contig 11659 bp, 7 predicted proteins | sample 1670541 | NCBI WGS metagenome assembly OOEE01 (sample SAMEA98149918, study PRJEB22522) | marine metagenome | biome: marine biome; feature: marine water body; material: sea ice | place: Arctic Ocean | collected 16-Sep-2015 | depth 1.1 m | reverse complement strand
CAAAAAAGCTCGGCTGCGACCCGGTTGGAACCACATGACAATCAATCTCGCCGATGTCATTTCTGCGCCAAAGACACGACCAATGGCTATAGAATCCATCGCTAACTTTCGTATCTTTACGAGCAATCTCAAACAATTTAGAGTCATCTATCTCGATAATTTACGTCTGGAGTGATTTTTCGACCTTTAGAAAATTTAATAACCGTTGGTTTTGGTCCGGCAACTGGGTCGATAGACGAATGTAGTTTGGTAAATCGTAAGACTCGCAAAGACGCACCAGCAGGCCTTCTGCCAGTAACCGTTCACGCAACGATCGCGCATCACCAACCTGCATCAAGAAATAGTGCATGGGTGACTCCACAGGGCCGAAGCCTAACGCCCTCAAGCCTGCTTTAAACTGTTTCGCCTCTTCACCTAAATCATGCCACATAGCTTCATACTCAGGCTGAGATGCAATTGCTGCAACACCCCCTATTTGGGCAAATTCATTCACGCTCCAAGGAATAGCCAGCTGTTCAAGCACCCGAATCAAGTCAACTGGTCCCGTCACGTAACCCAGCCGAACACCCGCTAGGCTGTAATCTTTTGTCATCGAGCGCAATACCAGAACATTCGGTAACCCGGCATGCATGGCTGATTCATATTGAGGCAGAAATTGCGCGTATGCCTCGTCTACCACAAATAACGTTTCAGGCGACAATAATGACCATCGCTCTAGAAGCTGATTCGACACCTGGTAACCGGTTGGGTTATTGGGGCTACACAAGTGGAAAATGGCCGGTCGTTGCTCGGCGAGTAACTGTTCAATGACAGCTTCGTCCAGTTTAAAATCATTCTCCACTAGTGCCCGCCATTCACAAATTTCAGCGCCCATTAGCCGAGCGTTTCGATGATACTCACCAAACGTCGGTTCTAAAATTGCCACCTTGTCAGTCTTTTCAATAAAGGCAAAAGCAATCAACCAAAGTAATTCTGCCGTGCCATTGCCCACCATAATTTGATCTAAAGACAAGTTAAACTGACGCCCTAATGCCTGACGTAAAGCTAGGCAGGCCTTATCCGGATAACGCGATATAGTGGCCGTTTGCAAAGCGTCAACGACGGCTGAGGCTGGTCCAAATGGATTACTGTTAACGCTAAAGTCAACAATGGCATCGGCTGTTAGGCCAAAGGCTGAAATCTCTTCAAAATCGATAGCGCCATGATAGGCTTTGGTTGCAGTTTTTAAATGAGCCATTCTCAGGTTAGCGATTTTTTTTATCAATTTAAAGTCACCCATTAAACAACTGACAGCTTATAACATGATCAACAATATTCTTCTCAAAACACGACCTTAAACTAGGTTTACGATTTCTTATTCTTATCCCAACACTCACAATATAAGAAAGATAAAAAGTGTCGTTTCAAGGAACATTTTTGTTAAGCCTACTGACTATAGCGCAAGCTTTATTTCTTGTTCAGGCCAGCGAGCCTGTTAGTAAGGCCTACTTCGTTGATATCGTTATTGATAGTGACGATGCCGTTGGGTATCACAACATCGCTGAGAGTAGCCAACCTGGGGCGATTAAAGCCATACAATTTGGCAATAAATTATTAGCGAATATATTTTAAAGCAGAGGGGAATGACTATATTTGGCTATTGATTGCTTACTCCAGATTCAACTATGCACATGGAAAACTAGTAACGAACTCGGTATGCTATCGACACTGTGATATTGACTGAAGAACCTGAAAAAGTCAGCATTTTATGTAACGTCTTTAACCCGTATTTACCATTACAGCTTATTATTTCGACCGTGTCTTAATAACCGACTCTCTTAACCAATCAACTATTGTCCATTATGATTTGATCCACGTCGCCTTTTAACGAGGCCCTCTAATTTAACGACCACCAAGTAAGATGACTATATGACTGCTCACTGGAAAAATACCGTTCTTGACACTTGGGGAATTAAGGGTGATCTCACCCGCCTTGACGGTGAATATGATTTAAATTTTCTTGTTACCAGTGAAACAGACACCATCCTCAAGGTCATGCGCCCGGGATGTGATGCTGATTTTGTTGAGATGCAGTGCCTCGCTATCAAACATATTCGCACAGCTGTAGCCGACATTCCCGTACTGGGAGTTGTCGCAACCTTATCAGGCGATTTTTTCTCGCGGGTCACCGATGAAGACGGACAACAGCGTATGGTCTGGCTGCTGGATAAGGCCGAGGGTCACAACTATGCATGCTTCCGTCCACAAACCACGTGTCTGGCACAGCAACTAGGATCTATCCTGGCAAAAATAAACAAGGCCCTGGTTGATTTTAAACATGATGAACTGAACCGCGATTTCAAATGGAATTTGACCCAAGGTGACTGGATTGCCGATCAAACTCACGCCGTGAGCGAACCTGCACGCCGTGAATTACTCGATCGCATCGTACAGAAATTTAAACAGATCAAACCTACGCTTGCCGACCTGCCGCAGACGGCCATTCATAACGATGTCAACGACTACAACATTCTGGTTAGTGGAACACTCACTGAAGCCCCGAAAGTAACGGGTGTCATTGATTTTGGCGATATGTGTGCGGCACCCCGAATTTGTGATCTGGCCATTGCAGGCGCCTACCTAGTGCTCGATCACGCTCAGCCTGAATCGATGCTGACAACCCTGGTGGCTGCCTATCACACAGAATATGCGCTAACCTCTGCCGAGGTCGATTTGGTCTGGCCGTTGCTTCAGATGAGGCTCGCAGTCAGTCTGGTGAATTCGGTGCAGATGGCGATAGAAAACCCTGATGATCCCTATGTCGTGATCTCCCAGGCACCGGCCTGGCGTTTTCTGGAAGACCATCTCATTAATGAGGCGCAGATTGGTTCACATCTTCGCGCTGCCTGCGGTCTGCCTGTGGTAGACAATGCCGAGCGTATTTTAAACTGGCTGCACAGCGAACGTGGCAATTTTTCGGCCATTATCAATCAGGATCTGAGCGCTATACCGATGGGATCATGCTCCGTCGAGAGCAGTACAAATCCAGCCAACCCATTTCACATAACACCCGAAGAAGCCACAACCATTGGAGCCGAGCATAATGCCAACGACCCATTCTGGATTGGATATTATGGCGAACCCCGTCTGCTCTATACCGAAAAGTTCTTCCGTCTTGGCCCCTGGAAAGCCAGCGACCGCCGTACCGTGCATATTGGCTGCGATATCTTTGGTATTGCCGGCACGCCGGTTTATGCCCCGCTGAATGCGGTAGTTGAGTTTGCCGGATACCGTCAGGAAAACCTGGACTATGGCGGATTGATCATGCTATCTCATGCAACTCCCGTCGGGGATAGGTTCTATACGCTTTATGGACACCTTTCAAAAACCTCAGTCGAGAAGCTGACCGTCGGACAGCCCATTGCAAAAGGTGAAGCATTCACAACATTCGGTGGATTAGATGAAAATGGCGGCTGGAGTCCACACGTCCATTTTCAGCTCGCACTGTCTATCGATGGCATGGCCGAAGATTGGCCGGGTGCCGTGGTTCCTGAGCAGCTATATTTCTGGACACGAATTTGTCCTAATCCAGCCGCTCTGCTGAACTTGCCGGATGAAAAAACCCTGTTTCAACCCGTCAATTGCGACAAAACGCTGGAGTCACGTCAGCAACATTTTGGTCGCAATCTTAAACTGAGTTATGCCGAACCAATCATGTTGTTGCGAGGCTGGAAACACCATTTGTTTGACGAATGGGGTCGCCCGTATCTCGACGCCTATAACAACGTGCCCCATGTGGGTCATGCTCATCCGCGTATTCAGGCAGTCGCTGCTGACCAGCTAAAACGCATGAACTCAAACACGCGCTATCTGCATCCGTCACAAAGTGCCTTTGCCGAGAAAGTTCTGAGCAAAATGCCAGACAAACTATCGGTCTGTTTCTTTGTGAATTCTGGATCTGAAGCCAACGAATTAGCCTTAAGACTGGCCCGTGCCCATACCGGCGGCAAAGACATGATAACGCCAAATCATGGCTATCACGGCAACACCACCGGCGCTATTGACATCTCAGCCTATAAATTCAACGCCAAGGGTGGCGTTGGTCAATCTGACTGGGTACATCTAATTGAAGTAGCTGACGATTATCGTGGCAGCTATCGCCGTGATGACCCCAATCGCGCCGAAAAATATGCGGCACTAACCGACAGTGCGTTGAGTGATATCGAAAAACGTGGCGGCAAACTGGCAGGCTTCATCGCCGAAACCTTCCCCAGTGTTGGGGGACAAATCATTCCGCCCACAGGTTACTTGCCGAGCGTTTATCAACGCATCCGTACCGCTGGCGGTGTCTGTATCGCGGACGAAGTTCAAACTGGGCTTGGGCGCTTGGGTGATTATTATTTTGGATTTGAACAGCAAACTGTCGTACCTGACATTGTGGTGCTGGGTAAACCAATCGGCAACGGGCATCCGATTGGCGTACTGGTCACAACCCGCGAAATTGCCGACAGCTTCGCTGAAGGGCCTGAATATTTTTCGACTTTTGGTGGATCAAACCTGTCATGTAGGATCGGCAAAGAAGTACTCGATATTGTCGACGAAGAGGGGCTGATGGAGAACGCTCGCGTGATGGGTGGCAAGCTGTTAAAGGGCCTGCACGACCTGCAGACCGGTTTCGAGCTGATCGGCGATGTGCGTGGCTATGGCCTGTTTATCGGTGTTGATTTAGTCAATGATCGCAATACGCGTGAAGCCGGAACGCAAATTGCCGATTATGTCAAAAATCGAATGCGTGATCATCGCATCTTGATCGGATCAGAGGGGCCTGCGGATAATATCCTCAAAATTCGCCCACCACTCACGATTGACGACGACGGTGTTGACATGATCCTACAGGTGATGCGCGTAGTGCTGAATGAGGCTACTATTCTAAGACAGTAAATTGCTGTGCCACTTTTGGCGCGTCACCGAAAATCTGGGTAATGTGCCAAAAGTGATGAGAGCCTCATCGAATATTTCATTTCATAGCAGAAAAAACGGTCTCACCCGCCACCAAGGTTTCGAGCACCTGTCGCTCACGAATTGCTTGATCATCGCTGAGTAAATCACCCGAAAGAATCACCAGATCCGCAAACTTGCCTACTTCGATCGAGCCACGATTGGCTTCCTGAAATATCTGCCAAGCTGCATCGATAGTGACTGCACGCAATGCGCTCATGATTGGTACTCGCTCAGCCTCACCTAGCACATGGCCTTCGAGCGTCTCGCGGTTTACGCCACGCCAAATCAGCTGTAATGGATTGATTGGCGTCACTGGCGCGTCGCTATGAAAGCTAAAGCGTAATCCAATTTTTTCTGCACTGCCGGCTGGGCTGATGTGGTCTGCACGCTCAGGGCCCATCGCATTTTTCCGGTGTACTTCTCCCCAGTAATAAGTATGGGTATTAAAGAAGCTGGGAGTAATACCTAGCTGACTCATATCATCCAGTTGATCGTTTCTTGTCATTTGGGCATGAAGTAGAATCGTTCGCGCGTCATCCGTACTGACCTGACCCGACAAGCTGATTGCCTCGATAATATTGTCGATCGCGGCATCGCCGTTACCGTGGATTGCGAGTTGTATGCCTGCCTTTTGGTACTTTGATACTGTTTCAATCAGTTGACTTTGTTCTGTGGCAGGGAATCCTCGATAGTCTGTTTGTTCAGGCGGTTGCTTAAAATAAGGCTCGGTCAAAAAAGCGGTATATCCCTGAGGGCTGCCATCGGCAAATAATTTAACGGGCCCTACCTGAAACCAGTCGCTGTTTAGGTCCGCTGGATCGAATTGGCCATTGAGTATTTGTTGGCCGAGCGCATCATGCCTTGGTGACACCACCAGACGGAATGGCAACAACCGTAAACGAGCGGCCCATGACAGTGCTTTCAGCAATGGTGTATTGGCCGCCCCACTGTTAGCGGTAGTAATACCCCGTTGGCTATAGTCATCGCTGGCTGATTGCAAAACTCGGTAATTGTCGAGTAACGATAAACTATCAGTGAGCCGGCCCAGTGACGGAGCCGCCTGCTCTTGCAATAAACCATTCAATAAACCGCTTTGTACGTCGCGCCCTATAACCCCACCTGCCGGTGCAGTGGATGCTTCATCAAGATTAAGCTTTGCTAAGCCAGCACTATTAGCAACGCCCATGTGACCGGAACCATGCCAAAGGTAAATCGGTATCTCGCTCGACAGTTGATCGAGTTCCAGTCGCGTTGGATGGCGCTGTTCGACCAATAGCGAATCATCATATCCGAGGCCGATTACCCAGCTGTCAGTATCAGCTTGGTCAAGCTCTCCCGATAAGGCCAGAAGAATATCGTCGATAGATCGAATCTTACCCACGGGAGGTGGCCGCAAATCGACAGTAACAACTGACAAACCAGCAGCCGTTAAACCAGAACTCGGGAAGTGGCTATGGGCGTCAATAAAGCCTGGGACCAAAGTGTTTCCAATTAGGTCACTCACCAGAGTATCGTCATCAATCAGCGCTTGTATCGATTCGTTACTACCCACCGCCTCAATGATTCCGTGACGGATTGAGACGGCTTCGACAATGTCATTGTTTTGATTGACGGTTAATACCTTGGCATTGATAAAGACTCGGTGCGGGGAGTGATTGCCGAACCAGGCCCAATAACCTAACGATAGTAATGACAACATCGCAAAGCCTGCGACACCAATCCAGCGCCACTGCACTTTATTCTGTTTCGATTCAGTCCCTGGCTGATGATGTTGACGGTAAAGGTAACTACCGATTACGATCGATATCAAAAACAGGCCAGCGGCGACGAAAAGCTGCGTATTTGACCCCACACGAACACCCTGCCCAGTCATCGCAAAAATGGTCATTTGCGGGATATAGCCAATGAGTGAAGCCAAAGCAAAGGAACGCACAGGCGTGGCGGCAGCACCTGCCGCAAGATTGGTCGCTAGATTAGTCCCAAACGGTAAAAAACGAATCAGGATGATTTTGAGGAATAAATTATCATGAGTAAAATGATCTATTTTAAAAACTAGCTGCGGATATTTTCGTAGCACAAATGGACGAGCCAACCAACGTGCTGCATAAAATGTCAGTATCGCACCCAGAACAGCCGTCACGGTTCCGAGCACCACACCGCCTAACGTACCAAAGATATACCCACCAACAAAAGCGACCACTTGTCGCGGTAAACCAACCGACGTAAATAAAGCGCCCAAGGTAATAAAAGCTGGTATAGCAAACCATCCCAAACTTACGATAACCTCAGCGATCGCCGATGTATCGATAAAATCAAGCACTGAATAGTGATACATCAGGTAGCCGATAGCGACCATCATAACCAGTAACGCAGCACAGATTTTGACGAGGTTTTTATTCATAAAGCGAAAAACAATTAGATAAAATTAACAGACTGTGGTTCAGGTTTAAGGTTCGCACAGGTTGTGGCAGATAGATTGATATTATAGCGAGTTATGGATCGTAATCTATACTGGCTGGCTGGGTGTTTGTGAGTCTCACTTATCGCTGAACCCCTGGTTACACTTGCTATTTATTTTCATGAGCCAAAGCATGTCTTAGTTTGTGGTGTGCAAATTGAATCTGTGTAGGCTGAAAAAGCGAAACGCCTTCCGGCAAGCTCCCCAAAATAGAACCATTAAATAAAAATAGAACTGTCGTGACGGACGCCTCCCAGATAGAATCTGTCGATGACTACGAACAGCATTTCAAGCGCACCAAAAACCATTCATAAACAGCCCAACTGGCGTAATGTAATTGCGGCTTGTGCGGCTATTACCGTGTTTGGATTTCCGCTTGGTTTAACCTATCCTCTGCTCTCTTTAATCCTCGAAGATCGGGGCGTTTCGAGTGAGTTGATCGGTCTCAATGGTGCGATGATGCCACTTGGTATTTTATTATTTTCAGTTGTAATCCCTAAAGTAACTCATCGTTTTGGGGGGCGAAATGTAGCCATCGGCGCTGCACTGGTTACCGCTTTGACTATTCTCGCTTATAAGCAATTTGATACGCTATCCGCCTGGTTTTTGATTCGACTAGTTCAGGGTATGTCTATCTCAGTTTTATTTGTACTCAGCGAAGCCTGGATTGTTGGTTTCTCTGGCGATCAGCATCGTGGCAAGATTGTTGCGATTTACGGCACTATACTCTCTGCCAGTTTCGGTATTGGGCCACTCATCATCAGTATTATTGGCATAGACGGTTGGCTCCCTTTCATATTGGGCGCTATTATTGTCATCGTTGGCATTATCCCACTATTGTTTATTCAACTAGATAAACCAGCAGAGTCAGACCATTCGCGACCCTCGAGTATTTTCAGCTTTGCATTTAAGGCACCTATTTTATTAGCTTGTGTCTGGGCTTTTTCTGTTTTCGATGCCGCGTCTCTCTCACTTTTTTCAGTCTATGGTATCAAAGTCGGTTTGAGTCTTTCTGATTCTGCCAATTTGCTCACTGTTTTAATTCTGGCGAATGTTTTCTTCCAGTTGCCCATTGGCTGGCTGGCAGATCACTATTCACATCAAAGATTACTCTTTTGTTGTGCGCTTATGACAGCCGTCGCTTTATTGGTATTACCGATGCTAATGGGCTCACTGATGATGTGGCCAACCTTAGCCATCATTGGTGCGGCAGGCTTAGGTTTATATACGGTTGCACTAATATCGCTAGGTGATCGGTTCACCGGCTCAGAATTAATTGATGGCATGTCGGCTTTTTCAGTGATCTGGGGCATTGGTGCATTATTTGGCTCTGTGATGGGCGGTTGGGCAATGGCTGAGTTTGGCCCTCATGGATTGCCTGTTAGCTTAGCAATTGTTTTTGCTTTTCTATCTCTTGGACTGGTTTGGCGTCAAATAACACGCAGCAAAGCTCACTGACCTGATTTCAGTTGAACCCAACACTCAGACGATTAAGGCCGCGATAAGTCAGCACTGGTGATAATGTCAGTGTGTCATTAAGGAACCCTACTCTGACGTTAACCAACGGAATCATGAAAAAACCTCCGAGTACTTATCGTAGTGGGCCATGTCTTTACTATCTCAGGCATCTCAATCACTTTGATTTTTTTGGCATCTTCTATTATCTCAAAAACAAGGCGGTCTTTAACCGAACCGCATGGATTATAGCCTTCAACTTGAATAGACAAATTAACCCCTTCAGGTGCTATTTTATTGAGCTTTACTAACACCGCATTTCCTGAGGTCTCAAGGACATTGTTGCTCTTAATTGTCATCACAACGCTCCGTTAATAGTTTGCACAGCATGCAATACTGTTTCTCTTCAGTGCCATCTAGTGCTTATTAAATTAACCTGCTGGTGCCAATTCTCATATTTTCCCACGGGCTCGCCAGTCTTTATCGTTATACTGCAGCCCATTCATTACTTGCAACACCTGGTCAGTAATGAGTATTTAACTGGATAACAATTGTGCCTAATCAAACGACGACTCTTCGATCCGCACTACTTTCATGCTGGGCGCTACTATTAGGCTTTGGCATTTTGATGCTGGGCGACGGCTTACAAGGCACCCTTTTGGCCATCCGCGCTGACCTTGAAGGTTTTTCGACGACGGTCACTGGTTTAATCATGTCGACGTTTTATATTGGCTTTTTGCTTGGCTCAATCCTGACGCCAAAGCTGACTCAGCAAGTGGGACATATTCGCGTATTTGCAGCATTGTCGGCACTGGCATCAGCGGCAATTTTATTACACGCGCTGTTTATTGAAGTGCCGGTTTGGGTTGCCCTAAGGCTGCTCAGTGGCTTTTGCTTTGCAGGGCTTTATATTGTTGCAGAAAGTTGGCTGAACGACAGAGCAACGAATGAAACCAGAGGCAAGTTACTCTCCCTCTATATGATAGTGACTTACGCTGGGGTCGGTGGTGGGCAATTGCTTTTAAACCTGGCGAGTCCCAGTGAGTTTCCATTATTTATTTTAACATCCGTGCTGATATCGGTAGCGGTTGTTCCCTTACTGCTATCCGCAGGGTCACCACCAAAATATCAGGAGTCAGTCAATATTAGTTTACTGGCCGTTTATCGGCTCTCTCCACTCGGTATTGTGAGTATGTTTTCAGTTGGTCTGGTGACGGCAGCTTTTTTCGCTTTGGGCCCTGTTTATGGTCAGCGCATGGGTCTTAACGTGGAATATATTTCTTATTTCATGACGGCTGCGGTGATCGGCACTGTGATTCTTCAAGCGCCCATTGGTGTGCTTTCTGATCGCTTTGATCGGCGTATTGTCCTCACTATCACAACGCTCTTAACCTCTGTTGCGGCGGTGTTATGTGTTTTTGCGTCACAGATTTCAACTAACCTGTTGCTGCTAGCAGTAGCAATATTTGGTGGATTGGCATTACCGTTGTACTCAGTGTGTATTGCTTACACCAATGACCATTTAAATCCTAATCAAATGATTGCGGCCAGTGGTGCCTTAGTTTTGACCAGTGGTTTAGGTGCGGTAGTCGGGCCCATTTTGATCGCCAGCTTTATGGATCACTTTGGCGAACAAGCCATGTTCTGGGTAATTGCGGCTATACATGCCCTGACTGGACTATTCGCGCTTTACCGAATGACAGTTAGCCGCGCGGTACCGCTCGACAAGCAAGGCCCCTACACATCTACAGCGGTCCATCCATCTGGTTCAGCAATCGAAAGTGTCCAGCAATATAATCGAGCCGAGGCTATAGACGACTCGACTCAGGCCAAAATTCAGCGTTAGATTTATGCGGCGTCGTTTTTAATCGTAAATATTTCTTCCATACTGTTAAATACCTCGTCGGATAAGTGACACTTGATGCTATGACCTGATTCCAAAATCTTCATTTTGGGTACTTCACGCTCACAAATATCACCTTCAACTTGATGCTTACGCGGACAACGCGTCTGAAATGGACAACCTGACGGTGGGTTCATCGCCGATGGTATATCTCCTTCCAGAACAATATGCTTTTTAACTACCGATGTATCCGCTATCGGTACTGCAGATAACAACGCTTCAGTATAGGGATGATAGGGTGGGGAAAAAATTTCGTCAGTTGAACCCTGCTCCATAACGTGCCCCAAATACATTACTACTACCCGGTCTGCGAGGTAACGGACTATCGACAAATCATGGCTGATAAATAGCATCGTGGTGCCGGATCGACGCTGAATATCCATTAACAATTCGGTGACAGCTGCCTGCACTGACACGTCAAGTGCCGAGACTGGTTCGTCGGCTACCACTATTTGCGGTTCACCTGCGAAGGCTCGTGCGATACCGATTCGTTGTTTTTGGCCACCCGACAATTGTCTTGGCATTCGACTCGCGAAATCACGCGGCAACTTTACCAGGTCGAGTAATTTTAACATGCGCTCTTTACGATCATTGTCATCGGTGCCGACTTTAAACATTTCTAAGGCACGGATAATTTGTGACCCAATAGAATGGCTTGGATTAAGGGTGTCAAACGGGTTCTGGAATACCATTTGAACGCGCCCAACCGTTTTTGGGTCACGATCGCCAATTTCGACATCGCTGACAACCATATCCCCTAGTTCAATTTTTCCATCGGTGGCTGTCTCTAGTCCCATGAGTACTTTCGCCAGCGTAGATTTACCGCAACCCGATTCACCTACAATGGCTAACGTTTCAGATTC
>OOEE01000071.1_pt1 | contig 11721 bp, 7 predicted proteins | sample 1670541 | NCBI WGS metagenome assembly OOEE01 (sample SAMEA98149918, study PRJEB22522) | marine metagenome | biome: marine biome; feature: marine water body; material: sea ice | place: Arctic Ocean | collected 16-Sep-2015 | depth 1.1 m | reverse complement strand
TGGAAGAATTGGGTTATGGGCAAGAGGCAATCAAAAAACTTTTGCTTTCAGGAGACATCAGCGATAGTTGGAGCGAGGAATATCTACCCAGTTAAAGTGCGTGGTTTTATAACTTAATTAGCCCCAAAAGGGGCTATGCGCCACACTTATGACATCAGTTTGTTACCGTTGCAACAGGCCACATGTGAATGCATTGCATACTGACGACAGAGACCCATTTTCTTGATAATCTTGGTTACCGTCATCATGCAATGAGTGCCTACATACATTCAATTTTTACTCGCGTTAAAGAAAAAAAGTGGCTAAATATAAGCAGTATCAAGCTAGTTTGGTTATAGAGGGATTTTTTATCACCTTAAGAGCCCAAGATAAAAATCTCAAACCACAATAGCGCTTCTGGGAAGGGTTTTTAATCACTTTAGCAACACTCACCTACTACTTTGTTGGGGCTCAAAGCAATGAGCTGACTTATAACCTTTAAATGTTATCCATTTTGAAAATGTAGATATACAGCTAACAAACATAGCCAATGTCCACTCATCCCACTCAAAACCTGCTCTGTGTCAGATTATGACTTAAAATCGATTAGCAGAATGAAAATCTTTTGCAAAATAAAAATACAAAAATCCTAATTTTTTTAAATACCATTAATAATCAGTTACTTATAATTATCTGGGTTTGGTACGTTGCTTGCAGCCTCAGCTTATAAATACATATGAAATATATTTAAAAAGAGGGTAGAAATATGCAAAAGTATAATGTTTATCTTTGTGACGACTATAGAGTGAAAAGTAGTGACGTTGATGTCTGGTTGTTAGCCAGTGCTTGCTTAAGTCGTCACCAAGAAATGGCTCAAAAGCGGATTACATGCCATACACAACACAGGGTAATTGATAGCAGCAAAGGCCATTGGAAGTGCGATCTACTAAACAAATTCACAATTTTCAATCCTAAAGTAACAGATCATTATGATCTAAACAGTGCTAATGATTTATCTAATACTTCACAGCCATGCCGTAAAAAATCATTTTTTACATGGGTAAATTCGTACTTTTTTACCTTGATTTTTTTTGCTGTGTCTAGCGCACAAGTAGCGGCTCAATCTCTGGCGGATTCAGACCTAAATAACCAGTCGCTTTATGCCAGTGGTTACATAACGGCGGGGGCTCGCACCACAGTTGGGGGTAATGTTCAAAGTGCCACTGCAGTTACACTAGCTGCAAATGCAATATTTGCGGGTAATGTAGAGGCTGGAGCAGCTACCACCCTCGGCGCTGATGCAGGTGTTGTTGGCTATATCGAAGCAGGATCTACTGTAACGCTCGGCGTCGCTGCTATTGTAAATGGTTTTATTCAGACGGGAACCACCGCCACCGTTGGTGCTAGCGCCATAATCGATGGCAGTATCGTAGCCGGAACTACCGCAACCTTTGATACACTTGTTGAGGTAACCGGCGATGTTTTAGCTGGAACCACCGTCACTGTCGGTGCAGGTTCAATTTTTCATGGCAATGTTGATGCTGGGACCACCACCACCATCGGTGCTGGTGTTCAAATTGATGGGATCCTCACGGCGAATTCTTTGTTAGTCCCCCCTCCTCCCTTATTAGTAACCAATCAAGAAGTGTTAATTACGACGATGCAAACAGCACTGAAAGACTTGGGAACAGGAACTGAGCTCGTCTCAATTACTTTTGGAGTGAATAACGAAACGCTCGAAGCGGGCATCTACAGCACCATAGATTATCTGACCATTACTGGTGGAAAAACCCTCACACTTGATGGCAAAGGTGTGGATGGTACATGGATTTTTAACATTGCTAACTACTTGAGTTTTGCTATTGATGCGAAGGTTATATTGTTAAACGTAACCGATAACAGCACTATAATTTGGAATGTACTGGGTGACAAACCGGGTGCAGCTGGTTATACACAGTTAGGTGCAGGTGCCGAAACCACTGGATTTATTCTTGCTAAGGGTTTCGTTCAAACGGGAGCTAATACAGTAATAGAGGGTATAGCAAATGATTGTGGCGGTGCTTATTCAGCGACGAATTTCATCGAGTTTGGTGCAGATAGCGTTATCGGACAGACAGGTTGCACTAGCGGAATGGCTGCGGCGATCACTCAAGCAATAGCTGACGCACCTCCTGAAGCTACGATTGACTTTGGTGATGCACCCGCCTCATACAGTAGCCTTGCTGCTGATAATGGTGCTAGCCATAGTACAGAAAATAATACGATTTTTATGGGATCTGGTGTCGACGCCGAATTTGATAGCTATCAATTTCCCCTCAGTGATGACGTAACAGATGGCAATGATGATGAAGACGGTGTGGCTTTTGTTACAGGTCTCGAAGTCGGTAATTCTGCACTACTGGAACTTATCGCATCAACACCCGCTTTTGTTGATGCTTGGATAGATTTTGACGGAAATGGTGTGTTTGGATCCGATGAAAAAATCGCTGATACCCAAGCTGTAATACAAGGTAGTAATACGCTAGCTTATGACGTCCCTGAATGGGCTGAGGCAGGTAACACATGGGCTCGCTTTAGACTCAGTAGTGTCGGTGGGTTAGAACCAACTGGGAGTTTCAGTGATGGGGAGGTTGAAGATCATCAGGTTGATATTACAGAGCTTAATGTCAGCATAAGTTACTACCCTAGTGCTTCTGAGTGGGCAACCATTGCCTTTGAAGATAACTGGCCATCAATAGGCGACTATGATTTTAATGACTTAGTGATGAATTATCGTATCAGTGAATATAAGCTCAATGATGAAGTTATTCGGATTAAATTAGAAGGGCAGATAGCGGCCGTAGGCGCATTACATCACAATGGTTTTGCATTTCGTTTACCCGGTGTTTTACGAAGTACAGTCGATGAAGATGCCATTCGTTATACCATTAACGACATACCACAAAATACCTCTCCCCTCGAATTGGCTCGCAATGAGGCAATAGCCATCGTCACCAATGATGTGTGGGACTTCGTCAGTGCGGGTATAAATTGCAACTATTATCGAACAGAACCAGGTTGTGGTACTGATATTCAAATGGGCTTTTCTATGACGTTACCAATGACCAATGCTATTCCCAGTCTGCAAATGCCAGAGTTTCCTTACGACCCGTTCTTATTTGCGAGTGATGGATATGATCATAGCTTAGCATTTGGTCTGCCACCGGGAAGAGCGTATGAGATACATTTACCGGATAAAGCGCCAACAGAAGCTTTTAGAGCCGATTTCTTCGGTCGCAGGGATGATAGAAGTGAGCCACAAAATGGGCGCTACTTTGTAAGTGAGAATGGCATGCCGTGGGCAATCAATGTCGGTGTTGAAATGCAATATTCCTTGGAATATATGGATGTAATTTATGCATATCCCTTATTTTCTAGTTTTATTGCCAATGAAGGTCTTGTGGATGCTGACTGGTACATACCTGAAAATGCCAACACAAATAATATTTTTTCTAATTAAAGAGGTGATATATGAACCATCTATACAGCTTTGTTTTATTGAGTACTTTATTAACTGGATGTGGAGGGGGTGGCGGATCAGAAAGTAGTACAGTAAATCCGACTGCAGGGACAAATGATAGTCAGCCAAGCAACCCGTTACCTACTCCGGTTCAAAGCCAACCTGTTGTCACTGAATTTAGCTTGCAGGAGAGTAAACCTATGGAAGCTGAGGTTATTAAAAAAAGTGCAGCACAAACTAGCCATGAGATAGTGGTACCTAATGGTTTTGCATTAAATAGTGAACGTTCGTTTAAACTAAAGATTTCTCGCTCGGAAGATGATTACCAGGCAGCCTATTTATCTTTATGTAGTGATTATCAGCAGCATAGCGATGGAAGTTATAGTATTAATTACAGTAGCTGCTTACTCAGAACGTCATTGAGTGATATTAACTTCGAAGCAGTCATTACTGTGACCAACGATACAAAAGGTTTGGTGGCCGCATTGTGGTTTATGGATGGTATAAAAAAACCACTTATCAATGATTGGCGTTTTTAGTGATGTCAGAATGGGTGTTAGTGAATAAGTGGTAGTGAATAGGTCAACTCATAAGCTTTGGATTTCATTTCAATGTTGGCCTTGATTTTCTGTCACAAACGATTGATAAAAAACAGGTAAATGGCAACAGGATTGGCGAGCCAAAACGGTTAGTCGAACGTGGGCCTACACATTTTTTAAATCAAAGAGACCCAAAACAGCGAATAAAACACCAGAGTAACAAGTTGAGTTAGATAGACGTCAAAAATACTAGTTATGTGATCCGGTGATAAAACTTTTATACCTATGTGGGGTATGATCATCTTTTAGGTTGATTAGAGATGTTCTGTGAATTGGGTTTTCTTTACACTGGGTGCAGTGGTGTTACAGACGTTTCGTAATGCTTTGCAAAGTAAACTAAGTGAACATATTAGTACCTCTGGTGTCACCTTAGCGCGTTTTTTATTTGCGCCACCTATTGCATTGACATACTTGATCATACTTTATACTTTTTCACATCAAACTATCCCTGAGTTCTCCCTAAAATTTGTATTCCTTGTTTTACTCGCCTCTGTAATGCAAATTTCTGCTACTTCTTTAATGGTTATTCTATTTAAACAAAAAAACTTTACTGTGGGTGCTGGCTTGGCTAAAAGCGAAGCCTTGGTGGCAGGAGTATTAGGTACTGTATTCTTTGGCAGTCAATTAAGTTGGTTTGGCTGGATAGGTATTTTGGTAGGTGCGGCGGCAATATTTGTTTTGTCCGGTGGTGGCAGAAAAGGTCAGTTAAGCCTTAAGACGGTGACAATAGGTTTGGCTTGTGGCACTTGTTTTGCCCTAACATCATTATTTGTCAGGGAGGCGAGTCATTTGCTAAATGTACCATTCCCCCATAGCGCAGCTTGGGTGCTGCTATGGGTGTTATGCATTCAAACCACCTTACTTGTGAGTTATATCTCAGTAAAAAACAAAAAGACGTTTGTAGCATTGAAAAATAACGCAAAGATAACCTTAGCCACTAGCATCATTAGTTGTCTTGGTACTATTTGTTGGTTCAGTGCGGTGTCATTGCATCATGTCGCCTATGTAAAAACACTGGGACAAGTTGAAGTGTTATTAACCATGCTAGTCGCCACCATTTGGTTAAAAAACAAAGTACACAAACATGAAGTAATAGGTTTATTGCTTATCGCTGTGGCTGCGATTTTAGTGATGTGGGCCTAATGTCTTGACGTTACCAAGTTATCAAGTCCCAGCAAAAGAATGCCAGATTGAGCAGGAAGTTAAGCGTAGCAAATTTCTAAGCTTCGCTGCGCCTGCCGTCAGTCGCAAGGAAGCAGAGGATTTTATCCGAACGTTACGTAAACAACACCCGCACGCTAATCATGTTTGCTGGGCTTATATAGCGGGGGCACCCAATACGACTATTCGTTCCATGAGTGATGACGGCGAACCTAGTGGAACAGCAGGCATGCCTATGTTAAAAGTACTCGAATACAGTGGTTACGGTGATATTGTGGTGGTCGTTGTTCGCTACTTTGGTGGCACCAAGCTTGGCACTGGCGGGTTACAACGGGCCTATTCTGATGCTGTGGCGCTGGTGCTAACAGATTTACCCATGAAGCTTAAGGTTGCTCGCACCACCTTACTATTAACCTACGACTATACTCATGATGGCAATATATCTCGATTACTAGAACGTTATGATGTTCAGGATATTAAACCGAATTATGCTCAGCAAGTGACGCTAAGTATTGCCATTGCAAGAAGTGAACTGAGCACGTTTAAAACTGAACTCACCAATATCACAGCGGGCAACGTTGTGTGTTCTCTGCCGGGCACTGATTAACGCATGGACTTACCTATTCATCACATTTCAAGGACTAATCCGGCTTTAGGGTTAACCTAACCTTTACACACATCTTGATAAACTTAGGTAAAATCATGTAATCCGTTAAGCTGAGTCATCTTCAATCAGCCAGCACTTCTGCGGAAAGTGAACTGCATAAAAACTGGAGTTTTTTGTTCGAATACTTCTGAAACCCACTATTTAAAGGGTTTTTGTTGAGGCATTTTTGGATATGATTAGGCTCGAAAATTATGTCACTGGGCTGCTGAATAAAATCAGGGCCCATGTCACCATTTCCGAATGAGTGAAACCAACATTTGAATAAAGCTTCATACTGTTGCTCAGACGTTTATGTAATCTTCTTAACACATCTCTATTTCCAAATATATCCACTTTCACTGTTGGCTTAGATGCGTCAATCTCAATCAGATTTTCATAGGTCATTGTGTTGTCATAAATGCTTAAATTGCTGATCATTTCTAGGTTACATTTAGATGATATGACCACCATGCTGACTCACATTGTTTAACTAGAAGCATATTGGCTTATCGCTCAGCAAAAATTTCCTGACCATTGAGAGTACTTTTTCAAGCTATATATTTAGCTGATTTTTAGTGTTATTGGTCAACACAAAACTCGCGGGTTCAACACTACTGCATGTTATCGCTGCCAGTAAGCCAAATAATACCAACTAACCTTGAGATAACATTGGCAGTATAGGCATAGGAAAAGCAATGCCATAACCTTGGGCAAAATCCACTCCCAATTGCTGCAATAGTTGTTCTGTTTTCTTATCACCTACAAATTCTGCAATCGTTTGTTTACCCATGCTTTTAGCAATTTCATGAATAGCCTTGACCGTGGCAAAATCACTGGCGTCATGACACATATTTTTAACAAATGAGCCATCAATTTTTACATAGTCAACGTTCATGTTCTTCAAATAGGTAAATGAGGACATACCGGCACCAAAATCATCGAGTGAAAAATGACACCCTAACAGTCTAATTTTATCAATCATTTTACCAGCCGTGTCTAGATTCATCACTGCAGCAGTTTCAGTAATTTCAAAACATAGTTTTTCAGCCGGCACAGTAGTGCGTTGCAATCGTTCTAACATGGCGGTTAATAATGAAGGGGAATTGAGGCTAGCGCCCGACAAATTGATCGCACATTTATCCAGGTTAAGGGTGTGTTTAGGATGACGCTCAAGTAAGTCTATGGTGTGTTCAAATACCCATCTATCTACCCGAGACATTAAGCCGTGGCGTTCTGCAACTGGGATAAAAACGCCTGGATTTACCATAGCACCATTTTCATCGAACATGCGTAACAAGATTTCATAGTTGTGATTAGTATTTAATGAGCCCAGTGGTTTAATAGTTTGAAAATACAGTTGAAGTTTGTTGTGTTCGATTGCATCCTGTAATACCTCTAACACATCTAGTTCTTGCTTGCGAAATGCTTCTAGCAACCCGTTGTGCTGATATACACTAAATTGATTTTTACCGTTTATCTTAGCTTTATAGCAGGCATTATCAGCTGATTTCATCAAACTTATTACGTCTGAAATTTTAGGTTTGATATGCACTACACCGATACTCGCGCTGACATGAAATACTTTGTCTTCCCATAAAAATGGATTGGTTGCCACATGATCCAGAATAGTTTGTACCTTCGATTCCGTATTTTTATTGTCCAGACCCGTTAATATCATGCAAAATTCATCACCACCCACGCGAGCTAAAACATCATCACTATCCAACTTTTTTCCAAGTGTGTTTGCAATATTGTGCAGCATTTGATCACCAGCAAGATGACCGCAGGTATCATTGATTAACTTAAATTCATCTATGTCTATGTAACATAAGGAAGCATGCATTTGGGTTGTCTTCAATCGTGTAAGGAGACCTTGTAATTCGACATCAAAGGCGTGACGATTGAGCAAACCAGTTAACTTATCGTAATTGGCTTGGTAGTAAATTTGATCCTTTAATTTCAATTCGGCCGTGACATCACGTCCAATACCTTCTATCGCGAGCAAGTTACCAGCTCCATCGAACACTGGTGAATCATGGTATTCAATCATCACTTCCTGCAAACAATCAGAAATATAAACCACAGTGTAGGATTTAGTTTGTTCGCCACGTAGTTGCGATAAGCGTATCTCATCCATGTTGTTTGGCAAATTGACCAAATATTTTTCGTAATTATTTTGGAAATCCGCAACCTCATATCCAAGAATTCTTTTAACACTATGGCTTATAAAAGTAAATTTGCCAGAGGGGTCTTTCGAGTATATATAATGGTCACTGAGACCATCAATCAAACGTCGAAATTTCGCTTCGCTGCGTTGCAGATTTCGCTGGGAAATTAGGTGTTGAGATATATCGCTGAATGTCATCGTAACCCCATCACCGGCTTTGGCAACTCGCAATTTAAGCCATTGACTAATGTTGGATGAGTTTAGGTGTAATTCACACCCGAACGCTAAGCCAGATTGGTTTACATCATTAATCTTAGGTAAAAGATGCTTAGCTTGTATTAACTGTAAATGCTGACTGAGCTTAATTGGCTGTGATGCGGACCGCTCAATATTCAACAATTTAATAGCCGCTTTATTGGCATCAACCAATACAAGTTCTATTATATCGCTGTTATTCTCACCTAAGGCCTGATAAACAAGAATACTGTCAAGAGAATCTTCACTGATACCTCGATAATATTGTTGATTCTTGCCGTGTCTGAAAACGTTTATTAATAGCCAGTATAAAAATAGACTAACAAAGCCAGAAGCGATTGAGCCTGACCAAAATATCAAATCATACATTTTAAAATCCGGTTTATCGCGATGTTGCTTTAACATGAAAGTGCGACCGGCAAAGTTGAACAATTGAGACACTATTGTCTCATCATCCACAAAAACATTGTGTTTCAATAACAAATTTTCGTTTTCACTATCACTAATAGTAAACCCAAATTCTGGATTAATTAGACCACCTAACATAGAAGCTAAGGATTTTTGTATGTCAAAGCTTGCTAACAGATAACCTAGCTGAGCATTATCGGGATCGATTCTAATCGCGTAGAAGACTAATGAATTATTGACTTGATATGAACTGGAGGTTTCACCAATGAGCTTAAGTTCATCGGTATTGATACCAAATTCAGCAATATTTCTATCTAGTACGAAAGCATGTTCTTTAGAGGCTAAAGACCAACGAACCGTGAACTCGGGACTTATCCACCCTATATCAGCGATGTCTGGATGCAACTTGGTCATTTTGGCAGCGTGAATATTTAACCAATCTAGTATATTTGTATGCCTTTCAGGCCAGGAAATTGCCACAGCTTTAACTGCACGTTTTCGCTCAGCTAAAAAAACGTCAAATGTATTGATAACTTGCTTTGTCACACTATTGGTTGAGGGCAATCGGCTAACTACATGTGGTTTAATCAGGTAATAACGAAGGAATAAGAATAGCATTAGAAGAAATAAAAATGATATCAATGGCAGTATATAAAACCTTTGATTAGTTTTAATAGTAAGATGCAAATTATGACCTAAAACGTGGTTTCAATGAAATTACATTATTCCATAAATACAGCATTAATACGACACATAAACAGCACTCAAAAGACACATAAAAGACACATAAAAGACATATTTATATTATTTATAATAGTTTAGATGACAAGTTAAATGTTCGCGAAAATAGAGAAGACAAATATGACTACGTTTTTGCAACCAGAGACCGTAATTAAACAAGAATACTAGTGATAAACGAAAGGCTAAGAAAGACGCTAACTATTTACCAATAAGGATCCAGAAATTTAAGTGAACATCATGGCGAGTAGCAATGAGTCTCTCTATAATGGAATTTGAAGATGGACTATAGTTTAAATATGAAACAGCCATCTAGCCAGAATCGTTTACACTCTCCTATGCTGAACAATCATTTGAGGGATTTTACTTAATGCAAGGACATGGTCTATCCCACCTAATTTTACTGCTACAGCAGGCATACCATACACAACACATGTTTCTTCATTTTGAGCTATAGTCTTGGCACCAACATCACGCATTTCTTTAATGCCTACAGCACCATCATCACCCATACCTGTCATGATAATACCTAGTGCATCGGCTCCTGCATATTTGGCAACTGAACGAAACAATACATCAACAGAAGGCTTATGACGGTTTACCGGTGGGCCATCTTTTATTTTTACAGATGCGCCAAACTGAGTTACTTGCAGCATCATATGTTTGCCTCCTGGGGCAATTAGCACAAGGCCTGGTAATAGGGCATCATTGTCTTCAGCTTCTTTAACTTCAACTCTGCTTACTTCATTTAATCTTTTTGCAAAAGCTTGGGTAAATTGGGCTGGCATATGTTGCACGATAAGAATGGGTAAAGTATTGCTAGGCAGCGCGGCTAAGACAGCTGCTAGCGCTTGTGTCCCTCCGGTAGATGCGCCAATAGCAATTAATGAACCAGCTTTTTTTACACCAAGTTTTTGGCCTTTTTCTAACATCGCATCAGCATTAAACTTGTTTCTAGTTGGACTGATACGGGCAATAGGCATTGGCTTTAAAACGGCCATATTTGCTTTTGCTGCTACCTTAATAGCATTGACCAAATCTCGTGAAGATTCAGGCAGAGATGTTTTTACATCCGACTTAGGTTTAGCTACAACATCAATAGCACCCAAACGAAGCGCATCAAGTGAGGCTTTTGAGCCTTTTTCAGTCAAAGTAGAACACATTACTATGGGTGTTGGTCGCTCTAACATTATTTTTTTCAAAAAAGTAATGCCATCCATCCTAGGCATTTCGATATCGAGAGTTATGACATCAGGCCAATTTTTTTCCATATGTGCTAGCGCAAATATTGGGTCTTGTGCACTACCAATTACTTCGATACCTGCGGCCGCAGTCAAGATATCAGTAAGTACTTTCCTGACAACAGCAGAATCGTCAATAATAAAGACTCGTATGCTCATTTATACTCCCTTATCATTATTAAACTAAAGACTTCTATATTCAGTTAGCGAAATGGTCAACAAATTTGACCACTCATTTTTATTAACGCTCGCGTCATTATTATTATCCATCAAATATGAGGCTATCAAGTTTGCTTGTACATTAGGAGTGGTTGATCAATTCAGGAGGTGAACAACATACGGTCCCTTCAGCTAAACAATTTACTACCTTTGAGGCAAATGGGTATTTCGTTAGAGTGGGCCCTTCGACAACCAAGTCCTTTCTTTCCTCCAACTTCACACAAACCTAAAGCATTTATACAGCTGTAAAAATTGAATAACCAACTAAAATTTAACCGAAATACTTTTTTGGGCTAACTTTAATTAAGATTATGGCTTTTTATAAATAGATGATGATATTCGAATTAAACCATGGGTGAATCCCTTTAAAGACTCGGCATGACCAATAAATAAGAAACCTCCAGATTCCAATGTAAGTACTACTTTTTTTATAATCTGACTTTTAGTTTCTGCATCAAAATATATCAATACATTACGAAGCAAAATTAGCTGGAAAGTCCCTAACTCATCCAAGGGCAACGTTGAAGTTAAATTAACATAGATAAAGTTTACTCTATCGATTAGTCTTTTTATTATTAGTAATTTCCCTTCAAATTCATCCTTCCCTTTAAGACAGTATTTTCTCAAATAATCCATTTGTATACCATCAATCCTATCCTGTTGGTAACGGCCAAGCATGTCTTCTTGGAGAACTGTTTTGTTAATATCAGAGCCCAATATTTCCCAGAGGGTATTGTTAAATTTATCATCTAACAACATCGCTAAACTGTAGGCTTCCTTACCTGTTGATGATGCGGCACTCCATACCC
>OOEE01000070.1_pt1 | contig 11723 bp, 7 predicted proteins | sample 1670541 | NCBI WGS metagenome assembly OOEE01 (sample SAMEA98149918, study PRJEB22522) | marine metagenome | biome: marine biome; feature: marine water body; material: sea ice | place: Arctic Ocean | collected 16-Sep-2015 | depth 1.1 m | reverse complement strand
GAGTTTATCTATGGCCCCGATGAGCGACTGCCACGTTGGATCGCCTATTTGATGCTGCCGTTGGGTCTAGCTTTATTTGTGTTTCGTTGTACTCAAGCGCTCTATGCCATTATTACGGGTGATCGCGAAATGATTATCGCCTCGCATGAAGCCGAAGAATTAATTGAAAATAATAAAAATATTGTTGCTGACTAGCCAATAAAATATTTAAAGAGGATTTATTGTGGAAAGTATTGTTTTATTTGGTCTTTTGTTCTTGTTTTTGTTTTTAGGTGTGCCCGTTGCAGTATCGCTCGGCTTATCTAGCGTACTTGTTATTGCCTTTCTATCTGTCGATTCGGTCTCGTCGGTGGCCTTGCAATTATTAAACGCATCACAAAAATACACCCTGTTAGCCATTCCGTTTTTTATCTTGGCCTCAACTTTCATGTCAACCGGTGGCGTTGCTAAGCGGATTATTCGTTTTTCAGTGGCAACCATGGGGCACCTGCGAGGTGGCCTAGCTATTTCTAGCGTATTTGCTTGTATGTTGTTTGCGGCACTTTCAGGCTCGTCGCCCGCCACGGTTGTGGCAATCGGTGGTATTGCTATTGCCGCTATGCGCCAAGTAGGTTACACCAAAGATTTCGCCGCGGGTGTAATTGCCAATGCCGGTACCCTGGGTATTTTAATTCCGCCTTCAATTGTTATGGTGGTCTACGCCGCCGCTACTGATGTATCGGTTGGCCGTATGTTTTTAGGGGGTGTCATACCGGGCTTATTAGCCGGTGTGATGCTGATGACGGTAATTTATATTTATGCGCGCATTAAAAAAATGCCTAAGCGTGAGTTTGCCGGCTTCAGAGAAATTCTAGAATCTGCGGCATCTGCCTCTTGGGGTTTATTATTAATCATCATCATTTTGGGTGGTATTTATAGTGGTGTCTTTACACCAACAGAGGCCGCCGCTGTAGCTGCCGTTTACTCGTTTTTAATTGCAACACTCATCTACAGAGATATGGGCCCACTTAAGGATGTGCCATGGAAAATAGCAGGCGAGAGCTATTCACAATTGGCCATGCGCAACTTTGGCGCAATAGTGACAAAATTTCCTATGACATTTTTCCATAGTGAAACTCGTAGCGTAATGGTTGATGGCGCAAAAACCACCATCATGCTGATGTTTATTATTGTAAATGCGCTAGTGTTTTCTCATGTTTTAGTGTCTGAGCGTATCCCCGATTTAATTACCGATCTAATGCTTGGCGCTGGCTTTGAATGGTGGCAGTTCTTGATAGTTGTGAATATTATCTTGTTGATTGGCGGACAGTTTATGGAGCCGTCGGGTCTGTTGCTTATTGTTGCACCCGTTGTCTTCCCTATTGCCATGCAGTTAGGCATAGACCCAATTCATCTTGGCATTATGATGATTGTGAATATGGAGATCGGCATGATAACGCCACCCATTGGGCTCAATCTATTCGTAACATCGGGTATAACCGGAATGAGTATGGAGCGGGTGGTAAAGGCGGCAATGCCGTTTTGTGCGGTGTTATTTGTGTTTCTAATTTTGGTAACCTACATTCCCATTATATCAACTTGGTTGCCCACATTAATGATGGGCCCAGAAATAATCACTCGCTAGGTAGGTTCAGGTCTACACATATTGCTAAGGCTGTTGCCTTCTAGTTAATACTCAAATTCATGTTGCCACCTAAAGTGTCTACATGAATTTGAGTGTTTTTTTTATCACTGTTCTCGCACTGCATATTAATTATTTTTACGTTATTTCAGTAGCGTTTTACCTGGCCCCAATATGTCTTCATGGGCACCTTCTTGCCGCTATATGTCTTCATAATAATGCGGTCAAAACACAAGAGCGAAGTCAGAAGATTGGCTGGTACTGCCGGTTTTATAGTTGATTTTATCTTGCTCACAAACAGTTGCCTGAAAGAACGCGAATCTACTGTGTACGCGTTAATTGTCAACCTCGATTTTCAGAGATGCCCTAAACCATTTTTGATAGTAATTCTTTGCTGTCTTGAGGGAAGGCTTTAGTTTCGTCTGCTTTATATCTTTTAGAGAGCCGGAAACATATTAAAGTTTTACCTTGGACTTCTATATAAACATTTTTAAGCGATTCAAGACTTAACACCCTTTAATACTCCATTTTATGTGATGCTAATGCTGCTAAATCGAATCTGGTTTAAAACTGTCTACAATACTCAGTATTATCAGTAGTGAATGAGATGCCGGCTCTAGTCCTACCTGAGACGCTTGAGCTTTGTGGGTTCAGCTTTGTTGAGCTAGTCAACAATAGGGCCGAGCATAAACAGCAGGCAATAATGGCGGTTACCACCGCCATGGTAAATTATGATTAAAAAATAAGGCTTGCATTAAAAATCTGATGGGTTCATCCAACGGAACATTAACGTTAAATATTGAGTCTTGCACAGCAAACTGTCTTTAACGCCAAAGACATAGTGGCTGAAATCAGATGGAAACACCGGCCTAGTATAGTTATTTATCAACCATAGTTAATGCCTTAGCTATACAAAAAATTACGTTGTACCAGACGCTGTTATAAAGCCTCTAACATTACAGAGTTGGCTTAGATGAACAGTCGTGTCTATTTTACTGCTACAAACAAGCCCTGTAATACTGCGCTGGGATCATCGCCAATATTAACTGTTAAATTGAGGCGGGCCTTGCCGCTTGATTCAAAGTCTTCCTTAAAGGCTTGGCTCGCGGCTGCGGTTACTTGCGCACGACAAATCAAAGCGCCGGTCACGGGCGTGCGATATTTAATGTCGGCCTTGCCTACCACTAGGTCACCCTCCATGTTGTGCAGTGACATGATGTGGGTGGATAAGGCCCAACCTGCGAGTATTGCAACCGAGTAGAGACTGCCGGCAAAACCAGTGCCATGGATATTTATATTGGGTTCTAATGGCGCACCGACGATAATTGAATCTGGATTTAGCTCGATAATGGAAAACTGCATGACGGCACTGAGTGGAATTGCCGTGTGAATTTTTTCCTGTAACTGAACAGCGGGATTAGACATTGGTTTCTTTATCCATTTTTTTAAGAAATTGGTTAAGGCTTATTTTAAGACTTGGCGTTATCAAGCTTTTACCTAACTGCCAAGTACCCAAATGCGGCAGTGCGCTTTGGCCATATCGATATGCACTTCTCGGTGATCATTCTTAGTCTGTTATACCTAACCTGAAGCTTAGCAAATTAACTTGTGCACTAAACAGTAGCACCTACTCTTTTGTTTAAATGATATTAGCTATCAATAGTACAGAGTAACAAAGTCATAAATATTTGAACATAGCAATAATTGATCCCCACCTACTTAAACGGCTGTAATAGATAGACCCGCCAAAGCCATATCTGCAATGCCTTCGCGTCACTTATCTAACAGATGATAAAGCCTTCTCAATAGTACCCCGATGAGCCTCCGATATAAGCGGCAGGGCTAGGGTCGTAAGGATGAGTCTAGCGACCTGTTGGCATCAATAAGAGCATATATTCCGCAAAATAAATGAGTGGTTTCTCACCCAAACTGACTACGATAATATGTAAAAACTGACCCAATTAACGCGGTAGTTTTTTCGGAAAAGCCCATATTACGGGCTTTATATGTGTTGGCTCGACCTTTGCTAATAGTCAGATCAAGCGAGTTTGGTCAGGCCCCCAAATGGGTACTGACAGCACTTAGCCAAAAACAATAACGCATACAATAACAACTGAACTGGAGAGTTAAATGACTTCTATACGACTGTTAGCCCTAGCAGCTATAACAGCTTCTGCTATGAGCGCTGGTGTTGCAAACGCCGCTGGACACGACCCCAAAATAGATAAAACAGATTGGCCAGCAAGCTTTACTGTAGGCACCGCTAGTCAGGGTGGTACTTATTTTGCCTATGGTACCGGTTGGGCCAACTTTGTTGCCGAAAATCTAGGCATTAGTGGCGGTTCTGAAATTACTGGTGGGCCAATGCAAAATAGGGCACTGGTACACACTGGTGAAGTGGCCTTTGGTTTGACCACGATGGGACCTGCCCGCACATCGATAGAGGGTAATAGTCCCCTGGCACCAGGATTAAAAATGGACAATGTTTGTGCCATGTTTCCTATGTATCAAACGCCGTTCTCTGTAACCGCACTGTCTAAGTCTGGTATCACCAGTATCAAGGACATACCTGCGGGCTCTAAAATTGGTTTTGGTCCCTCTGGCTCAACATCAGACACTTACTTTCCAGCGATGCTAGAAACCTTAGGTGTTGATTTTGAGCGTCGTAACGGCGGTTGGAGTGATCTTGGAACTCAGCTCCAGGATGGTCTCTTGGATGTTATCGCTTTTGCCGCTGGTATCCCCATCCCAGCTGTTAGTCAGTTAGAGGTTCAGACCGAAGTCAACATTGTCGAGTTTACTGCTGATGAGTTAAAGATCATTACTGACACGTTTCCAGTAGCGGAATTTATGATTCCTGCAAGCACTTACACTACCTTGACTAAAGATGCCCGCGCTGTATCTATGTGGAACTTCGCAATTGCCGATTGCACACTGCCAGAAAGTTTTGTCTATGAAGCCACTAAATTGACTATGGAAAATAACGATAAGATGGTTGCTGTCCACAATGCGGCGAGATCATCTTTACCTGAGAATTTCTCCAAGAACAGTTTCGTTCCATGGCATCCAGGTGCAGCACGTTGGTTTAATGAGAATGGTTATACTATTGACGCTAGCCTAATCAAATAAAGACTTTGATTAATTATGTGTCTTTTTTCAAGAATTGAGTGGCCTTTGGGCCACCAATTTTTTTAAATATGGATTTAAATATGACAACTGATAAAAGTAATCCAGAGCCGGCCAACGTCGGATCTGTAACAGGCGTTGTTATCGCCGATGGGGTCGATGACGAGGCAGTTGAGAGCAATCGCAGAATACTTGAAGGACCTACACTTTTGCTGGTTACAGGTTTCGCCATCTTTTACTCGGTGTTCCACCTTTACACCCTAAATATAGCGCCATTAGAAACTTGGACGTTTCGAATTGTCCACGTATGTGGTGCGTCCATACTGGGTTTTCTGCTTTTCTCTGGTGCTCGCTTTAGTGACCATAAGATTTCAGGTAATGCTGCTCGCTGGAGTACTTGGGCGGGTTTAGTATTGTTAATCCCTGCTCTGTTTGTTCTTGTGCAGACTGCTATTATGCAAAACATACTGGCTGGAGGCGCCTTACGCTTGCCGGTTGAGATGGAAACTTGGCGTTTCGGATGGCCTCTCATTGTAGTGACCTTCTTGGGTATCATCTTAAGCTGGTTTCACCGCCGGCAACAAAATATATTCTCTGTGCCAGACCTCGTATTAGTCGTGTGCACTATTGCAGTCGCCAGTTACTTGGTGTCAGTATTTGCGACCCCAATTCGAATGACTACGGGTACTTCTTTTTCTCCTATTGGCATTACATTTGCGGCTATTGCCGGTACGGCTTTAATTTTTGAACTGACACGACGAGTAGCGGGCTTGGCACTTGTAGTGATTTCTGCGGTGTTTTTGGGCTATGTTTTTATAGGGCCTCATTTGCCAGGCTTTCTCGGCTATCCAGGTTTAAGCATTCAGCGCTTTTTCAGCCAGGTTTATACTGACGCGGGCATATTGGGTCCAACGACTGCCGTGTCATCTACTTATATCATCCTATTTATTATTTTTGCTGCCTTCTTACAGGCATCAAAAGTTGGCGATTATTTCGTAAATTTTGCCTTTGCATTAGCGGGACGTTCACGCGGTGGCCCTGCGAAAGTATCCATCTTTGCTTCAGGCCTGATGGGGATGATCAACGGCACAAGTGCTGGCAATGTAGTCTCCACTGGCTCACTAACAATTCCCTTGATGAAAAAGGTAGGGTATAGCAAAACCTCAGCCGGTGCAGTGGAAGCAGCGGCATCGACGGGTGGTCAAATAATGCCACCGATCATGGGGGCTGGTGCCTTCATTATGGCTGAAATTACTGGTATTCCTTATACCGAGATTGCCATTGCTGCCATTATTCCAGCTATTTTGTATTTCGCATCCGTTTATTTTATGGTTGATCTAGAAGCCGCGCGAACCGGAATGCGGGGTATGCGCGATGATGAACTGCCGTCTTTGCGGCTTATGGTCGGCCAAATCTATTTATTTATCCCTATTATCATCCTCATTGGTGCTTTGTTTATGGGTTATTCGGTGATTAGGGCAGGTACCCTAGCTACCGTCTCCGCTGCAGTTGTGAGTTGGATATCACCCCATAAGATGGGAATAAAGTCGATACTCAAGGCGTTTGAATTAGCGTCTAATATGGCTGTTCAGATTGTGGTGGTTTGTGCCTGCGCCGGTGTCATCGTGGCAGTTATCTCGCTAACCGGTGTTGGTGCGCGCTTTAGCTCTTTGTTGTTGGGCGTTGCCGAGGCAAGTCAGCTGCTGGCATTATTTTTCGCCATGTGTATTTCTATTATGCTGGGGATGGGAATGCCGACGACGGCTGCTTATGCGGTCGCCGCCTCGGTGGTAGCACCGGGTCTTGTACAAATGGGTATTCCGGTATTAACCGCACACTTCTTTGTATTTTATTTTGCCGTGGTTTCTGCCATAACACCACCTGTTGCTCTGGCCTCTTACGCGGCTGCGGCCATCTCTGGAGCCAAAGCCATGGAGACTTCGATTGCTTCATTTAGAATTGGTTTAGCGGCTTTTATTGTACCGTTCATGTTTTTCTACAACAGTGCATTGCTTATGGACGCCGATGTATTTCCCATTATCCGCGCTTTAATTACCGCGCTAGTGGGTGTTTATTTACTGTCATCAGCAGTACAAGCTTGGTTCTTGAGCTACTCAGCCCCTTGGTATTTGCGGATCTTGCTGATTACGGCAGCATTTATGATGATTGAGGGTGGGCTCTATACAGATATAGCGGGTGTCGCCGCCGGCGTCGTTGCCTACTTTGTGCAGAAATTCATCAATAACCGGATAACACCAAGCCCTGCCTAAAACTTATCTGCAGTGGCTAGTGCTATACTCGCCTTGATAAGTCTAATACCACTCCACGAGCCTATGGCTCGCGGAGTGTTACCTTTATAAGGGCTGTCATAGTTTCGTCCAAGTAGATGATCTATAGCAACATATTATTTTTGGCTTGGCATCAGACCCAGTGGAAGCATGTCTAAACGGGCAAGGGCCTTTCTATGAAATACTATATCTGAGTCTATTACTCTTCGTCATAACCTGCCTATGCTCCTGGCTTTTGGGTTCGTGGACAGGCTATCGGCAGGTTGAGCGAGAAAGTCTGTACGAGTCCTTTCGATATAATCAGCTAGTTGCTAATGAGCTGGACCGCTATCGTCCTATTCCCGAATTGATAGCGCAACATCCAGCGCTGTTAGATGTTTTAAGCAACTCTGATGATCCCGCACTAGTGCTCGCGGCCAACGAAGAAATGCAGCGCATGGCAACCATTGTTACTAGCTCTGATATCTATCTGATGAACACAGAGGGTGAAACCATTGCCGCCAGCAACCATAAGTTACCCACCAGTTTTATAGGCCGAAACTTTAGCTTTCGGCCTTATTTTTCGGATGCCATGGAGATTAATGGCAACGCGCTTTATTTTGCTCTGGGCATCTCCACCAACGAACGCGGGTTGTACTTTTCGCATACGGTCACTACTAAAGATGAGCCTGATAGTCCTTTGGGAGTTATAGCCGTAAAAATCCAGGTGACGGATCTCGAGTCGCAATGGAGTCAGCCCGAGTCATTTGCAGTCTCTGACATGGTTGTTTTGGACTTGGACGGTATTAGCTTTCTGGCTAGTAATCCAGATTGGTTGTACCGCGCTTTTGAGCCAATTTCACCATCGCGGCTTGATCAAATTCGCTCTCAGCGACGTTATTTTGATGAACCCTTAACCGCTATTGATACGGTTGCACGAGGTCGCCCCTGGAGCTTGGGGAAATGGCCTGAACGTATTGCGATTCCAACCAGTGGCGTGCTCGAGGAATATCTTAGTGTGGACACGCCGCTGCCACAGCTCGACTGGACACTCCGAGTTTTTATCGGCACGGGTGCGGTATTCTGGATTAAGGTTCAGTTTTTGATCGGAGGCATCATTATTTATCTGGGCTGCTTTTTAACTTGGCTGTATTTACGTGAGCGCTATCGTCGAGAGGCCGAGCTGGCTCAGCGCAGTGTTCAGTTAGAGCAGCGAGTGAGTAAGCGAACCGTTGATCTGGAAGCTTCGAATCGTCAATTAAAGGCAGAAATTCTCGAGCGCAAGCGGGCTGAAAAAGACCTGAATGCTACTCAGCAAGAGTTAATTCAATCTGCAAAATTAGCCGTACTCGGACAGATGTCTGCAGGCTTGAACCATGAAATGAATCAACCACTTACCGCGATACAGGCTTATGCAAGAAACAGTCAGAGATTTTTAGAGCGGGGCGATGCACAAATGGTGCGGGCTAACCTTATAGAGATTGTTGGCCTGTGCGATAAAATGGCCGAGCTCACCCGGCAGTTCAAGATCTTTGCACGCAAATCTGAAGGGCCACCCGCAACTGTCGACTTGCGCCTACCTATTGATGCGGCCTTGAAAATAATTTGCGCTCAAGACAGCAATAATAACGTCCATATTGATTGGCAGCGACCCGAGTTGGCAGCTTTTGTACACGGAGATTTGATTCGCATCGAGCAGGTGCTTGTTAACCTAGTGACCAATGCCTTACATGCAGCACAGTCTAGTGAATTACCTACTGTCACCATAAAGCTGGTCAGTGAGGCAAATCATTGGTCGTGTTCTGTGACTGATAACGGACCTGGGTTACCGGCTAATACAGAACAATTATTTGAGCCTTTTTATACAACGAAATCGTTAAAACAGGGGCTGGGTCTAGGCTTGTCGATTTCTCGACAAATTGTAGACGCTCTAGATGGTCGATTGATCGGTCGCAATCGGACTGATGTCCGCGGGGCCAAGTTTATTTTGCTACTGACAAAAAAGGATACCTCTGAATGACCACGTCTGAAGTGATCTTTATCGATGACGAGTTGGCAATAAGGCAAGTTATGCTGCAAACGCTGGCGCTAGAAAACCTTAATGCAAGGGCCTATGCGCAAGGTGCTGTAGCTCTTAAAGATATCAAACCGGACTTTCAGGGTGTCGTCTTGTGTGACTATCATATGCCTGGTCTCGATGGCTTGCAGGTGCTGGCAAAAGTTCATGCGATCGATGCATCTATTCCGGTTATCATGTTGACCGGTCAGGGTGACATCAGCACCGCGGTGGCGGCGATGCAGCAAGGGGCCTACGATTTTATCGAAAAACCATTCAATCACGATGCCTTGATTGAACTACTGAGGCACGCGATCGAAAAGCGCCAGCTGGCACTTGAAAATCGTATGCTAAAGGCGCAGTTGCGCCAATTTGTAAGGCCCGGCCCACGCTTGCTTGGGGGTGAATCAGCTAGTATGCGGCGGACTATGTCGATACTTGATAGCTTAGTAGATACCTCAGCAGATATTCTTTTGAATGGCGAAACCGGTGCGGGCAAGGATGCTATCGCACGCTACATACACGAAACTAGTCCGCGCAGTCAGTATAACTTCGTTGCCATTAATTGCGGAGCAGTGCCTGAAAACCTCATAGAGAGTGAATTATTTGGTCACGAGGCGGGAGCCTTTACCGGGGCCGACAAAAGGCGTATCGGTAAATTTGAGCATGCTCATAAAGGCACTATTTTCTTGGATGAAGTGGAAAGTATGCCGCTGCCCTTGCAGGTCAAATTACTGCGCGTACTCGAAGAGCGTAAAGTTGAGCGGCTGGGCAGTAATATCAGTATCGATGTCGATGTGCGTATCATTGCCGCTTCAAAGACTAGATTGAAGCAGCTCAGTGAGCGCGCAGAGTTTCGCGAAGACCTCTATTACCGGCTCAACGTTATTCAAATTGATATTCCACCGTTGCGTGAACGCAAAGAGGATATTCCCATACTGTTTCGTCACTTTGCTTTAATTGCCGCGGCCCGTTACGACCGCGAAAGTATTCCGCTTAACAGCCAGCAGGTGGGTCGGTTAATAAGTCATAATTGGCCAGGGAACGTCCGTGAGCTCCGCAATCGTGCCGAGCGTTATGTGTTGATGGGGCCTGATGCACTCGAGGATCCGCAAGAAGACGATGCAAGCTATGTTGCGGGTCGTCAGACCTTGGCAGAAGTTGTCGACACGTTTGAGCGTTCTGTGCTGCAAAATGCCTTACAATTTTGTCAGGGCAGTATCAAAGATACGATGGCATACCTTGGCTTGGCACGTAAAACTCTGTACGACAAGATGAAAAAGCATGATCTAGACAAAGCTCAATTTAAAAATGAGGGCGAGGCCGAGTAATCTTCTAAGCCCATTGCCCAGTTAATAAGGCAAGGGCGCGCCTAGCTTGGTAAAACTTTAGATATCTAGCTCGGCGCGTAACTCAGCCATGCGGTTAACATTATCTGCTTTTGTTAAAGGCGTCTCTATGGTCTCGGGCAAGGCTCGTTGTTGAACCGGCATTAACTCTTCGCCATTTCTTACACGCTCACAAATTTTCTCGTAATGTGTTTTAAAAATAGGGAAGGCGCGCTGCTCGGTATTATTAGCTAAAAAATACCAATCGCTGTTTTTGCCCGCGTAATAGACCGCGGGGTGGCTCCAGTTGTTGTTTTGCTTGGGCGATCGGGCGTTACAGGCCTCTTTATAGGCACTGTGTACATCGACTAAGTTGCTGCCATCGCTAAGCTCGGTACATTTTCTTATGACTCGGCTTATTGTTGGTAAATAATCAGAGTGTTTAATTAATTCATGTGTGGCTTTACGCACTATGTCAGCACTAAAAGGGGCAACGCTCTCTAGCCATAAACGCTTAGCTGCATTGACGGCAGCGATTTCTGAGTAGGCACTAAAATACAGATGCTGATAATTAATACGCAGTAATTCGAAACACTCGTTAATAACCTCTACTAGTTGGGCTTTTTCTTCGGCACTTTTATGAGCTTTTTTGTCGCGAAAATAATCACTTTTTGTAGTTTCTACATGGTTATTCTTATCGTCAAGATGCCCATCTGGTGTCATTGAGCTGTTGGGAGATGGAGCGATCTTTTGTGCGACTTGATCCAGAAGTGTTTTGCTGTTTTTCATTATTATTACCTGTCTTAGCTGCTGCGTTGCCTGCATGAATCGCCGCCCATTGGCGCTTAATATGTTGTAAAAAAATATTGTCCCAACTATGGCGAGCTTCTGCCCGATTAGTCCAATATAAAATAAATTCAGGAAGTTGCGCGTGAATAAAATTAGGATCTATCTCAGATTGACGGCTCAAAATTTCTAGGCAATCACCGGATGGTTGCCATGCTTTATCAATAGGCTTGCTGATAGGGTTGCGACTAACGCCCGCTTGCACAAAACGCCATTGCTCGATGACATGCTCGGCAAACACTTTGCCCCACTCGGAGTAGATAGCTTTTTTCTCTGTCCATTTGTGAATAAATTCAGGAATAGAATCCGCGATAAAACCGGGATCAATACCATAACTAATATTGAGGTAATCGAGAGTATGTTGATTAGGACGCCAGTCGGCTGACATCGGGGTACTTTTTTTTGTCTCGATAAACGGCGTATCTTGTTTTTGCCACTCTTCTTTTACCCAAGAGAAAAAGGGCATATCCCAATTGAGT
>OOEE01000069.1_pt1 | contig 11734 bp, 7 predicted proteins | sample 1670541 | NCBI WGS metagenome assembly OOEE01 (sample SAMEA98149918, study PRJEB22522) | marine metagenome | biome: marine biome; feature: marine water body; material: sea ice | place: Arctic Ocean | collected 16-Sep-2015 | depth 1.1 m | reverse complement strand
ATTGACTTGTCGGGACCGGTGCTGAGCGCGCGGTATTCGAGGGATTGGCCGGTGAGTTCATCAATAACAGCGTGGGCTTGCGGAGGGGTGACGTGGTTGACGCTCAAGCGTAGTCGATAACGGGGAAGGGCAGGATCGTCAGGCTTGGGCTGGATACGGTGGGGCATGGCTCGGTGGTTGGGTGGTGCCGTGACAGGCACCCTCGGAGGTGTGGCGGCAACGCGAGGAGTGATGACAGGGTACCATACACCCTTGGAGGTTGGTAAGTGTCGGGTGCACTGCACAATGAGATCGTGCGTGAGGCCCCCCGAGGTGCCTCAGTGATGTACGCGGTGTGCTGCGTCACAGCACCCGGGACTTTTCTGTCCTTTTTTAGCCCTTTTTTTTCTTTTCGTGACCCGCCCCCCGTGTGCGTCATTCACACACATGGCTCTTTTTGTTTTCCCGGTCATACCCCGGATGACCCAGGTTTTTCCCTTCTGTTCCCTTCCCACCCCTAAATTGTATGCTAATTTTTTACTAGTGCCTATTTTTGTCCTTTCGTACCGTCTGATGCCCTCAATCGTTGCATCTGTTTTCTGTATATTTTCCACTGCTCTCTAAATATACGATTTCGCATCATTCCTCCTCTGCGACGCCGGCGTATATTTCCCTATGTAAGTTCCTATTATCGTAGCACATTCTATCTGACGTGGAAGCTTTTATTGTTTTCTTGTACTTAACGTTTTACTGCCTTGCGCGCAGAATAATACGGACGACTCGGTCTTTTTAGGTTATCCCTTCCATTTGTCGGCGTAGTCCCCGGTTTCGCGAATAGAAGGCACTTCCTGGTTGCTTCCTGTCCTTCCGCTGACTTGACGTGCGGATTTCCACCCGTTTCGCCTCCTTTTACGATTTGCGTTCCCGTTCATCCGTCCATTCTTCACCAACGTTCGTTTAGGCTGTTGTCCACGGTATCGCTTTGTCCTTTTTCTTGCCTGAATCGGTTAGCTACCGTTTGGATTTTAATCCTGGTTGGTTACTGTGCCAGGTTATAGATAAATAAAGGGTCCTTGTCGATACACATCGCTGGCCAACACCTGTTGCGACGTTGCTCCTCCCGGATCAAGCTGTCCTTCCATTCTTGATTCCTGCCGCACTCCATTGTTGCTCATTGTCGACGATATTACATTGTCCTTTTTCTCTCCTGAATCGGTTAGCTACCGTTTGGACTTTGATCCTGGTTGGTTACTGTGCCAGGCTTGAGAAACTTAAAGGGTCCTTGTTTCTACACGTCGTCGGCCGACATCAGTCGCAACGTTGAGTACGGAATGTCGTCGATTGAGGTTTCACGTACGATTTCTTTCGATCCGGCCTCTCAAATTATCGACTTCCTTGGTACTGGTTATTCTTCAAAAGGTGTTGCTCAAGCTTCTCTGTCCAGTCTTTCTCCTATATATCCCTCCTCATCGATTGTTTGGCTTTCCAATCTTCTCCGTAAAACGTCTCCTCGAACCGAACGTGCTGGCGACACACCTGTTGATATCGACGAATTTGCCTTTAAGGTGGTCATGTTCAAGAGAATCAATCACAACCTCCCTGACGGCATTTCGGCTGAGTCTTTATCCGCATTTTTTGGCTCCCTGTTTTCCTTTGCCAATGCCGAAGAGAAAGCTCTGAAGCATACCCTCATTGCCGATCTGATTGCTAATCCGTACTACTCCATTCTGGCGATTACCGTCCCTACATTTTCGGCCGACGATCCGAAGACGCTTTCTCATTACATTGTTGGTGCCGCGTTGTTTACGCATGACAATAAAAATGGGACTTTTGTTTCCACCATCGGAATTGCTGACAAAGGTGATCCATCGGTCTGTTCCCTTTCCTCCAAGTTTTTTGTCGACCCGTCTCATGCGAAACGTCTCTCGCCTACGTCAAGCTTCCGCGGAAAAGATTTGGCCACGTTTCTACTGTCTACCCTCCAAGTGCTTGGAAATCTTGGCTTCAAGGCGCCTCAAGTGTCACCCTCGGAACCGTTTCACCTCGATTGCGACGAGCGTGTTACCGCCGATTCCCCCCACACCCATCACTTGTTTCTTCAGGCCCGCGTTGAAGTTCATCATGCCTATTTGATGTACGTTCAAATCGGATTTACCAACGCCAATGCCAACTTCACCTGCACCTCCTTTCAAAACGATTGCCCTGTGAACCGTTCTAAGAAAGCGAAGGCTCTTGAAGCCGGTTACTCTACAGACGACGATCTCCTTCGTCTGTTGGTCTTACGGAAGTGGATAGTCAATGTATGGCCAATCACAGCTAAAGTTTCCCCCGATGTTGTTGAATCAACTCTCGTTTACGATGCTAGTGGACTACCGGATTATCAGTATTTATCATCGGCGCTTGTGCCACCAAAAACTACCAAGGAGACCCAAGAATATACCAATGCCCCCTACTATCAATTATTGGAGTGCAGGCATAAGGTTGCTGCGGACCCTCTGGTATTTCACAAGCCTATGTCAAATCAAAAGTTTGTGCCAGCTCCTGTTGATCGCACCGTCTCCACCATCATCCGAGAAACGCTTTCATTTCAGATGATCTCCGACGATCGTATTCCACGGTACGATATACGTCGCTCCATGTTCCGTTCCGTCGTTGCCATTACTGGCGATGATATACTAGACTCCTTCGAAGCTATTGCGGCCGCAATGTACACTGACGGAATTGTGGAGCCCAAAACGAAGTTGAAGCCTAAAGCGGGTGACGTCGTAGGGAATTCGGAGTCCAAGTCACGGGAAGATGACGACAAAGATGATTCTGATTTATCCAAGGCGGAGACTTCCTCATTATCGGACGGTTCTCTGTTTCATGACAGGGCTCTTGAGCTTCGGCTGAACGTCATCGCGTTCTACCTAAGATGTGTCCACTTTCCTTTCACCGCTCCTGCTCTTCAAAATTGGGCCGAGTATGCCGTTCAAGAATATGATTATTTGGTGACAAACGATCTTCATGGTACGCTTGGTCTTTCCGATTTTGATGGTACGATAGCATCTTTTACTGATGTTACCGCGGACCGCTTGAAATGGAATGAGAACTTCAAGCTCCTTGCTGCACGTTTGTGCGAACCCGGCCTTCAAGTTTTGTGGATGGATCTTCACGCTCTCCAACTTTTATTCTATAAGCATGAATCGCCGGTTTACCTTGCTCCTGTTTATGGAACTGTGACACGAACCCCGGAAGGCGTCGTGTCGGCGTATCCTCACGTTCCGATTCTCCCTGCCCTAATGGCTCTTGAAGGCCCCACTATTCTTGATGACAATGATCTGCCAGACGACTTTACCGTGGTGCCGATCCTTGCCCTCCAGCCTTACCAATTTGGTTTCTTATCCCACAAGGTTCTTGAAAACGACCATGAAATTTTATGTGAGAACATCAAGAGTTACAATCCATACAAGTCAACGACAAGTGCGGAGATTAGTGCATTTCGGAATTTACCAATCCTACGGCTCCTTCAGGACGATGTCACACGTGATTTCTATTCGCGAGGTCATTGCGCTTCTCGTGCCCTTTGCCACCTGCCTACGACATTGACCGTTCCTGCTAGAATCGACAAACACGTCTGTCCTGGATGTGGTTTTGCGGTACATAATGGATGTGGTTATTCTCACCCCGATCCCATCAGAAAGGAACGCTTGACCTGCCACCTTTGTTTCGACCAGTTCGGAAGAGCCATCAGTGGTCCAAAAGATGTATTGTACATGTCAGAAAAGAATAGGAAAGATGAGTCAAAGAAAGACGACTCTAAGAAAAAGGATCCCAGCAAGCAACCCGATTTTCCGCCAACACAGGGATCACCGGCCGAGAACACCCGTGCAATGCGTCCCTCTTTACGCATACCGACACCACAAAGAATTGAATCCATAGCAAAGGAACCCCGCCCCCACCAACTTCGAAAATGGCAACTATTTGATAAAGAAGTTGTTGCCAATAATCCCAGCGACATGTACCCAGAGGATGCCTCCGATTCAACTGATAACGTCGACAAATGGTGGCTTGATGATGACGATAAGGCTATCAAAGATATTACTCCTGCCGAAGACCAACTCGCGGAAACACCCGTTGAATCACACATCCTGTCACGCACGGAGGTCGCCGCTTTTGCTTCTCACCACGCCGATCCTAGGGATAAACCGAAATCGTTTCTGGAAATTGTGGGCTCTGCCATTGCGATGAGAAAAAATCTCAACAGTGCCGAAGATTTGGCGCCCACTGTTGCTCAGATGCCTGCAGGACTTCACCTACCGGACTTTCCGTTCTCCGATCAAGACTTGGTTAATATTTGTTGTTTGGTGGATCGAAATAGGGAGTTCGAGGTTGATACTCTCTACACTGGCAGCTCCCGAAAGTGCTCGCTTATGGTGGACTCGTACAAACTAAAGCCCAACGTTGGACTTGCTGCCTTTCTGAAAACGAGACGAAAGGCGGCCGAGAAAAAGATGAGTATGACAGTTTACAAGTCATGGTTGAAGAAATATTTGGATTGGTTCAATCCCGACCTCTTCGACTATCTCCAGGCTCATTCTGATGGTGTGAAGGTTGTCTCGTTTGCTGATAGATTTGCGGCTGATGATACCCTTGAATATAACTTTCAGGGTCGGCTGGTGAACGACAAGCTGATGGTACCCTTACCGAAAATGCACAAGGAGGTATCAACCATCGATCAATTCGGAGTTATGGAAGAGGGGGTTTTCGTCCCGTACTGCAAGGACTCGTTGAAAGTTGTACCCACCCACAGCCGAACGGGCGTATTGCATCCAAGTTACGATCCGAGGTTGACGAAAAGCTGCAACCCATCTGAGAATTTTGAGTACGTTCCAGTAGCTCGCCTGCCGTCTGGGTCCGTTCCGTATCACCTTATTCAAATCAAGGCCATTCGTGCAGAAATTTTGAAAAAGAACAAGACAAAGGTAACAAGGTGGCTTGGACTTCAAGGTGGAAAGTATGTATCTTTGCCAGCTGAGTGGGTAGCCCTTAATTTTGACGAAGGACTCCTGAAGGAGGCAACAGGACGAGCGGAGAATGCACTTACAAAAGAGGGACTGGCGAATCAAAGATTCCTTCCATTGCCCGTGGGTGACTCCCGAGATGACGATCCTCCATCATATCTACGTGATAACCAGGGTTTGAACTACTACTATCAGGGTCAAGTTGACAACTGTGTAATGGGAGGATTCGCGAACGCTGTGTTTTGGTTCAGTGGACCTGAGTCGTCGGATACCTTATTGAAGGACTTTTCTCTCAGCATCACCGAATTTTGGTTTCATTTTGTCACACATGTCAACCGAGTATTGAAGAATTACGTGTTGAAGAAGTATGTTTGCGATGACATTCTCAGGATGGACGATGCTTCTCCTGTTGTTGTCCAACTTCGGTCAGGTGACAAGTCCGAAACTCATTCAGTATCGATTTTCCAAGGTCGTATTTATGACTCGGCAAGTCGTTTTGTTCTATCTAAGACAAAGGAGGCCTTGGATTGGTGTTGTGGATCCTTTGGTTTCGAAACACACCTGCGTCTTTACCGATTGGAATACCAAGAAAGGAAAGATAAACCACCAAAGAAGAAAAAGGCAAGACACACGCCTCCTATTTGACGGCGGAGTATGATTCGTATACATAATACATATAAGTTATTTCCTGTTAACCCTGGGTCGTCATTAGTTGATGACGGTCCACTCTTTTTCCTCGTCCACAATTCTCCAATCTTTGTCTATAACACAGTATCTCAATTGTCCGTACTGATCCGTTTTTGGCAACATTAATGCAAAGGACAAAACTGATTGGGCATTGTCGTAAACATGTTGGTTCTCGGCCAGTGTAATCTCATGGTAAACAAAACCTTCTTCATCCACTTCTGGTTTCGATTCACCAAAGATTATTTTCCGTGAGTAACTCACACGAAACATGTGAACCAGAACATAACATTGCCATGCTTCGTCAGATCCGAGCACCACAATAGATAGTGGGCCACGATTTAGAATAACATGATCAACATCCGCCCATGATAAGTATCGTTTTCCATTGGCGTCGTGTTGGTGCGATGTTCGTTGACCAACGGTAGGAACGGACTCAAATCCACTGCTTAAACTTTCCACAATGTTTTTTCGGTTGTAGGCGTTCATCAAATTCAACGGCCATCCGGCACGCACCGCGTTGGGACATAGTGGACGAAGTTCTTTAACCATGCCTTCACCCTCTATTCCTCCTTCATATAAAGAGTGAGGATAGCTGTAGTCCAGAAAGTGTTGGCGGCAGCGCAGCAGACCCAGCATTCCGTACTTTGATAGCCAGATGGGTTGTTTCTGATCAGGATGGCATGCTTTGCTGACTCGCTCAACACAGTCCAAGAATTGTATCACCAGAGCCTCAAAACGGTTGGCGGCCTCCAACTCCTTCGTATCTCTTGAAAACAAAGTCCCAAAAACTCGAAAGAGCAACACTATCAAATGACGCATCTCCTTTGCAGTGGGAGTAGTGTCGCTTATCACTTTTGGTGGACCAAGTGGGTTGGTATGGTGGTCATCCACGATTTTCTTTAACTTTTCGGCAGTGGTTTTTGGGGAAACCTTTATCCCACGAACTCTTAACCAAGCTTTATTTTCCTTGATGGTCCATTTAGAACGAAGTTTACCGGAAGGTGGGAGCACAATAACACGAGGAGCAAACTCGTCGTCGGAAAGACAACTGAAGAGCCAAGGAGCAATCATGGTAAAGGCTCGGTAGTTTTCGGCAACCCAACCCCCAAATTTTTCATTCTTAAATGTACGGCATGGTGCAAATGGTAGGCGCAAATTGTGGACGGATTCTATCATTGGTTGCAGTCTTTTTTTCAACTCAGTTCCTTTGTCTAAGGATGACGCCCAATGAAGCACCAATTTTAGAACAGCCTTTTGCGTATTCATTGCCAAATGCATGATTGTTTCGACTTTTTGGTGGATAGTACCAATTCTCCACGAGGAGGGTGGATCTGGCAATGCGTAAAGTTGCGGATGACAGACGCAGTCCTTGGATACAAAATCCATTACGTCGTCGTCGTATTCCTGAGGAAACTTATTAATGTGTTGTAGCAGTACATAGTTACCACAACAACAAATGAAGTCATCAATAGTGCCTTTGTTGATGCACAACAACGTGAAATAGGCCCTCACGTCCTCTTTAGACCAAGTTGTATCGTGGACAAACCGGCGTAATGCGTACTGCCACGCGTCAACCAATATCTCAAACGTCAAAGAGCCGGGTTTGTCAGTTAAACTGTATCCTGGGGTATCCACAGATAATTTTGAATGGCAGGGGGCAGTGTACCTTCCATGTTGTAACAAGCGAGAAAGGGAAAATCCGTAGCATAGACGACAGGACAACACCAACTGTGAACTAAAGTCCTTCAACTCCAGGTAGCGATTTGCAGCACGCAAACATTTGGGACATGCGGAAAAACTTCGCTCTAGGTTCTCAAACATGCAGGACACTCCAAAAAGGGCGTGTTGCTTGGAATTGCCTCCAAGGAGGCAGTTGGTGCCACGACGTTCAGGTTGATCCATTAGAAAAGCAATAACCTTTGCTCGAATCGTAGTCCAACGACCGTGATAGGCAGACCAGACAATATCATCTCCAGCCATGACCTTCCTAAGACTGATTCGAAGTGCCTGAAAAATGGTATCATGATTCGCCTTGCCAGGACCGCAGGCAATCGGAAACGTCCGGGCATTAAAAGGCACTCCCGTCAAGTTGTCAATGCACAACAGGGTGACAGTCGCAGTGTGAATGGGTGAACGGTTGTTTTTTGAAGAGGCACTGGGATCCCAACCATCCAACCAAAATAGCAGGCCAATCGAAATGAGACATTCCGTGAGTCGGATGGGTGGTGCCTGGGAAAGAAAGTCTTTCATCATCTTGCTTTTGCACAATTGCTGTAAGCGAAGTGGAACTTGGGGTGCTCCTTTCGTTTTGGGTAAAAGCAGTACAAATGCAATTATTTCCCTGAGACAGCAATAAGAATGGGACTGATCATCTAGCATGGAACAGGTTGGTACCGGAAGCATTGAAACCAACGAATATTGGTTCGTTGGGTTCAAAACATGAGACTGAAATCCAGAAAGGGACTTCGGCATGGCTGGCCATTCTTGATTGTCGATTGGAATCAACCCAAACAACAACTCAAGGATGTTTGCCAGTGCACCGTGATGTGTTTGACCAGTTGTTAACAACATGATAGAAATATGAAGATAGAGTTGAACAACATGTGGCGCCAGGCGGGATCTATTGTCCTGGTACAAACTAACGGGGGCCTGAAACAATGATTGTTGCACTAAACACTGAATTGCCTGGTTCACTGAGGCAGTAATGCACCACTCAGCGAATTGAGCAGTTTCCTTATTGGAGAAACAAAACGTGCCAGAGGCATCAATTCTCGGGTTGTCGTATACTTCTTGTGTGCCATCTAATTCCGCACTCTCCTGCGTTCCATTGACTTCTTCAACGGTGTGATAAGTTGGGCTGTCATTTAAGTTGCTTGACTCACTAGTCCTCTTATGCCAGTGCCGGGCATGGCTTTGGAGTTGCTTCTTTGATCGAAACAAGTTTTTGTGAACCGGGATTTCACAGCCACGAAACGCACATTCAAACCAGGGTGGTTGAACACAATGGCCACAAACAAATGTTATACACCATGCAGGCGCGTTTAGCGACAACGATTTGTCACCAGCTGAGGGAATGGAAGGACGACTTTCCATGCAACAAGGGCAATTAGCCCAAAAAGTGGCCATGGTTCAAGAAAATCAAATTGAATTGTGAGGATGTGGAAGGAGGGAGCAATTAGTAATGAAAAAAAGAAGCGGGAGAAGCTCACTATTTTAGGTCAGGCAGGCGTGATGATCAACGGTATTCGTGGAATGTATATTGAGAAACGTATGCTAGTGACATCATCCACCGCAATGACGTACTTACAAACTTAGATATGCGGTGGAAACATGTCCGCGCCCATTTCAAAAACAACATTCATTCACTTGTAATATTTCAGCACAAGGGGTAAGTACCCGCATAGTAATAAGAAGCAATGACAAGCAGAAGCGAAACAACTCCGTGCCAGTGGAGATGGGATAGGTTTGATGTAAAACATGTAACTAGTCTAGCCTGGGCAAGCCGGAACTGTGTAGGAATGGATAGTGACATGGAAAGCACACACCAGGCAATGCACAGGCGGGTGATACAGGATGAAAAGGAGGCAACTGGCATTATTGCCGCGGAGCTACATCAATTTGTGCATGATGCAGCCACCATCGCGGGAATGACATACCGTTGTAAACAAACTAACCTCATTCTTCCGTGTATCAACATCAAGGACGTTCGCCTGGCTTGGTTACAGGATGGGGGCGAGGCAAACCTGGTACGCTTGGCCTGGATTTTTTACTACTACGGAACCGAGCTCCATAGGATGGGGAGATCCGGGCTTACTCACGGCGAGTGGGTGGAGAAGAAGGTGATGACTTCGATGAACGTTTCCTACGTTCATTTAGCTGACTTGCCCATAGGAAAGCGAACGTGCCTGCAGCAGTTGTACTCGAAGAAGTTTAACGCGCTAAGAACAAACACCATGCGTCAAAGCGAAGCCGTTCAGCATACGAGCATGGTCAACAAGGAACAACCAAGGGTAGAAGGAATGTTTAAGAAGAACTTTAAGCGGAAGAAAACATTGTTCTTTGTAACCATGAATCACCGTAACAAATCAGCTTGGCATAAGGTAAAGTCAGATATACGTCAAACTTGTAAATACAAAAAAGCGTTATGCTCACAACATGCTAACAATGCTTGCAACAGGTTGATTATGAAAAGGACGCTAGATGGATGTCATGGAGTGAAGAGGCACTTCGAAGGTTACTAAAAAGGTGCGGTCCGCCTTTAACTGGAGAAGGCAATGCTTCACAACTGAACCACTTCGACATAACTCAAGTACCAACAACGCCATCAATACCCAACTCGTGGTACCATCCAAAAGAAGAAAGTGCAATGATTGTGACTCCATCACTTTTTGACACAAGGCAAGATCTATTTAACGACGAGCCAATATTTGGTAGAGTAACTCAGGAGATGGCTCTAGAGGACGACATCTTGGACATTGAGGCGGTACGTTAAGCGGGAAGAAACAATAAGGCAAGGATACTTAGCTGAACACAACTAACCATTGAATCCACCAAACCATTAAATCACGCAAAGAGCCCAGCCAGGGAAACACTACAAATGTTAGCAACCAGTGCAGAGGTACGCATGAGATGAATGAACACTTCTTTGAACCAACGGCTATCCAAGTATCTAACCTTTGTAAAGAAATATCAGCCACTCGAAACATGTCCACTACAGGTATCAGATCGAGGAAACTCAAGAGAGGCACAGACAGAGAAGTGCTTGACCAAGGAGGCAGGAAGGCAACGACTTCTTGACACCAAGATGCCAATACCGTGCGCTGATACCAATTGGGAAGAGGTGGCCACAAAACTGAAGTTGAAACAGTCCGCAGTAACTACGTTGATGAAACAGGTTAAAAAACCAGGCCCTACGGGTGTGGAGATCAACAAAGGAGAGCCAACAGTCAAGAAAACAGGGAAACGCAAAGTGGTGAAGGCCAAAGATAACGGAAAAGCAAACAAGGAAAATCATCAACAGGTAATCACAACAACACCTCCAACGACATCCAAAACAGTCATTCAATTGTGTGGTTGCCGACATGGTGATCTGGATGCATTGAGAAGCTTCACAAAGTCAGATGCCAAATACTACAACCGTCCAAACAAGTTCTTGGAGGGCAGGACTTGCCTTGATTGTAAGCTGGCTGTAACTAATATGACAAACAGCAAAAAAAGTCAGCGGGCAGTGGTGTTCTATTGTGATGAGGGAATAAAGGGTTTTGATGCTCCGGATGACGACCCAATGAAGGAAGAACTCACATGTAGCTTAATCTTGTGCCCGCAATGCGTACTTAAGCGGCGCATTAAATTTAACTTGGAGATTGAGGGGCGGCCAGGAAACGGCCGAAAAAGAAATAGGAGAGTTTGAAACAAGATTATATAATAAAAAAATTAAATAGCAGAATAATAATCTATAATTGAAATAGGGATTTTGTAAAATTGGAATGGGAATAGGCGGTTGTGCTCTGCGTGTTGCTTGTGCGGAAACGATCCAAGCGTTGTGATTGGTTGATACGAATGAGTCTCATTGGATAACTGATGCAAGGGAGAGGATCATTGATTGGTGGAGGATTTGGGTCATTGGAGACATAAGGTAAATGTCGATGAGAGTAAAAAACGCACACCGGGGGTTGTACGGTGCATTGCCGGTGTGAGTAATTGAATCAGTCCTGGCGGAAAAGACACTTCGGGGCCCGAGGTGAGTAGAAACTAGAACGCGGTATGACTGGTTGAGCTAAATAAATATCAACAATTGACAGCACATGGGGGGGGTATGAGGCACACCGGAACACGATAGGGGGGGCCTCACGCACGATCTCATTGTGCAGTGTGGAAGAAAACGAATCCGTTTGTCTACACCACAACCTCCAATTCATCGGGCTGTGTTATCGGATGACAATATCCACCAGTAGCTGTCTTTTCCGCCCTCTGTTTTGTCTGCATGCTGCTGTTAAGCCGGTCCTGTTGCTCCACCATTTTGCGCATTTGCCATTTGTTTTTTTTGTTCTAGGCCGGTTTTACGC
>OOEE01000064.1_pt1 | contig 11929 bp, 12 predicted proteins | sample 1670541 | NCBI WGS metagenome assembly OOEE01 (sample SAMEA98149918, study PRJEB22522) | marine metagenome | biome: marine biome; feature: marine water body; material: sea ice | place: Arctic Ocean | collected 16-Sep-2015 | depth 1.1 m | reverse complement strand
TATATTCGTTTTTATGAATTATACCTATTACAATGTGCTTGTCTGGTGTAACACTCGCCTATTAACTTGACTTAGATGTGCAAAACATCAGTAACAAAAAGTAACAAAAAGTAACAAAAAGTAACAAAATTTATACACCGTATTCAGCTAAATAATCAATGAGGGAGCAAAATAGTTATAGCTGCAGGTTCGTTACAGGGACATATTGTTAGATACTATAAAACCTTTAAAGGGTAATTTGCGAATTGTTAGCGTGGATACTTCATTTGAAGAGCTGCGCAACAGCCGCATAACGATGGTGTATAAGGTTAGAATTTTGATAGGCACGTAATGGCTTTTATCGGCAAACACACCGTTATAAAAAATGTCCTAAACTAGAAAATACCAAATTAAGAAGATAAATAAGAAGCCAACGTAGCAAACTAGGCTGAGAAGTTGTTAAAACAGGATAATCTTATATTTTAATATTATGTCTGAAAGTTCTTACCACATAGAAAAACGCCTCAAAGCAACACGTAGCTGAGAAACTCGAGCATGCAACACTTCAAATATGCATTTTGTATATTGACGCTTAATAGCTTGTAAAAAATCAGAGAATTGAACGAACAGTAAAGCAGATTCTGAAGCTAATACTATTTCAAATGGTATAGATGAGAATGTAGAATCTTTTATCGTAGATGCTACCACTAGGAATTCAATATTTTTTATCTTGGACGAATCGTTATTGGTAGTTTAAATAAATAATTAAGTGAAAATGTTTTTACCTTAATGTGGCGGAGCCTATTTCCATATATATAACGTACTTTTTTTAAAATACTCAATTCATTACGTTTATTTCTATTTTTACTTTATATATCATCGGTTTTATACCTATTTGTAGGCCATTAAAGACTAGCGCTTTAGGTTATTTTTTGATGTAATGGACTAAATTTAAATCGATAAAACTTTAAACATGCAAATTGGTTGGCGCGAATTTATTAAAAGTCGATTCAGAAAAACATCGAAATTTTATTCTCTAGGGATTGAAATAGGTGTTAGAGATTTTCATGTGTCTACTCTACAAAAAGTTAAAGATAAGATTGTATGGGTTGAGCAAAACTCCTTCCCGATAGAAAATTGGCAAACTACGCTCAAAACATATGTCGTCAATAATAATCTAGCCAACACCCAATGCAACATATCCATTTCCATTTCGCAGTACCAACTTTTACAGGTAGACAAACCACCTGTCGAAGATTCGGAGCTGAACCAAGCACTCCAATGGACAATTAAAGAACAACTATCCAGTGATGAGCGATTTACTATTGATTATTTTGATCCCCCAGCTGCTGCAGTTAATGCTGAAAAATTAAATGTTGTTGCAATAATGACAAAGCATATTCTAGAAATTCGTGATGGAATTTTAAAAGCGGGTCTAGCACTCAACAACATAGGTATTGGAGAATTAGCTACCTGCAATTTATTGGCGCACAGTGACGATGCTATTATTACTTTGAACCAAGAGGAAGGCGGGCAGCTTTGCTTAAACATTGTTAAACGTAATCAACTATTTTTTTCAAGGCGTTTGCGCGGTTATGAGAATCTAAAAAGTTTTACTCAAGAAGAAATTAAAATTGGTGTGATTGATAATTTAAGTTTAGAAATTCAACGTTCTATGGATTATTTTGAGAGTCAGCTACGACAAGCACCTGTCAAAAAAGTATATGTTTATTTAGATACTGTTCATCAATATGCTCTTGCAGAGATGCTTACACAAATTATTTTTATCCCTGTGGAGGTATTTATACCTAATGTGTCCAATGAAACAAATGTGCCAATAACTCCATCGGCCCTTGCAAGCTTAGGCGCAGCGGTCGACAATGCGAGTTTGATTGCTTAATGAAAAATAGAGTTAATCTTTACCATGCGAGCATTCAACCAAAGCTCCAGTTACTGACTCTGTCTAGTGTGCTTGTGATTTGGTTAGTTGCAACAATACTTTGCAGCTTCCTATATTTTTATATGGTATCCGAACAGCAAAAACTTCAATCTGAAGTCACTATGCTTGAGAGTAATAAAAAACAACAAAAGACATTACTAAATGAACTTAAAAACGCTGTAGAAAACCTTAAAATGGATCTAAGTTTAGTTGAGAAGGTTGAAGAAAAACAAAAGCTTATCGGACTCAAACAACGCGTATTAAATGAGTTGGCGGGTCAGGAGGACCTTAAATCTATCGGATTTTCAAAACTTATGTTAGACCTCGCCAGTCATAGCCAAGATCAGTTGTGGCTAACCCGTATAAACTTAAATGGTACCAGTGTTGTCATAGAAGGCGCCGCAACAGACTCTTTTATTGTGCCTAAATGGCTCGGATTGCTGGGCAAAACCGATTATTTTAAAGGGCAAGAATTTTCTGATACTAGGCTCTACCGAGATCCTGAACAACAACTCAATTTTGTTATTTCAACAGGTGAACAACTGACAATAATAAAAGGCTCCAACAATGACTGATTCTTTGACCCATCAATATAGGAAACTGTCGATTAAGTTCATCAAGGTAAGTTTACGGGAACAGGTTTTAATTTTAGTTTGTGGCCTAGCTGTTTTGATATTAATTATATTCACCTTTTTTCTAGAGCCACTGTCAGACAATTCGAAGAAGTTAAAGCAAAACATCTTTAGTGCCGAAAAAGAAATAACTACTCTGGCAGGGCAAGTAGTTGACTTGACCAACAGGCTCAAGACTGATCCAAATGTCCCCATACTTAAAAGAATTAGTATGTTAGAAAGTCGAATTCAAAGCATCGATAGACAATTAGGGGAACAAACAAATAACTTAGTCCCAGCAAATAAAATGGCAAGTATGTTAGAAAGTGTATTGGCTGGCAGTAAAAGGTTAAAACTCATTGAGTTACGGTCTATTGCGCCTACCCCTCTATTATTGGAACAACGCCAAACAACGGATGAACCTGGAGCAGGTCTCTATCGCCACGGTGTTTCATTAATGTTTGAAGGGAGATATTTTGATATTCAACAGTATTTAGAGAGACTTGAAGCATTGCCGTGGCAATTTTATTGGAAAAAATTTGACTATTTAGTCGATGATTACCCAACTGCAAGTGTTGAACTGGAAATATATACGCTAAGCACCAACAAAGCTTTTATAGGGATTTAGTGCAGATGAAAAATTTATTATTACTCTTCTTTTGTTTAACAAATGCGCAAGCTAACACATTAGAAGATCCGACCAAGCCTAATAGAAATGAACACATATCTACCGTTTATGAGAATTCAGATGAGTTGACGCCAGCGGCTTTAAAATTGACTGCGATCATCATTAATAGCATAAGCAAACAAGCTATAATCAATGGTATAAGTTTTACAGAAGGACAACAAGTTCAAGGTTATAAGGTAATTTTTATTAGCCAAAACCATGTGGTATTAAATAGTTCAGATGGCAAGCATTCACTTTTTGTCAATAATAACAACATAAAAAAAGACGCAAATAATGGTTCTTAACAAACTACTTCTTATGGGCATGATATTGATCGTTTGTTCATGCCAGAGTCAGCATAAAACGGCGGCCGTGTCTCATTCCTTAGAATCTGCCATCGCCGAATATGAAAATAAACAAGTACAAGGTGACCAGACTCAAGTAGGTCGGTCCTTGCTCACAGTTCCCGATGAAGTTAATCAGGCACTGTTACCTAATTCGGGCAATGCAACAAACCAACTCTTTGGTGAATCGAAGTACGACATTAATGCTCAAAAAGTGGATGCCGCGGTGTTTTTTAACAGCATAGTTAAAGGTACGCCTTACAGTGTCGCTATCCATCCAGACGTTGTAGGAGAAATATCACTTGATCTAAAACAAGTAGCGCTGACAGATGTGTTTGATTTAGTTGCTGAGTTGTATGGTTATGAAATTGAGCGCAAGCGAAACATCTACCGTGTTTATCCTGCTGGGATGAGAACTGAGACATTCGCTGTTAACTATTTATTAATGACCAGAGATGGAACAACCCAAACAAGTATTACCTCGGGTGGTGTGACACAAAGCTCTAGAGGTAGTGGTGGTGGTAGCGGTAGTAATAGGAGTGGAAGTAATAATTCTCAAAACAGCTTTAGTGGTAATTCAAGTAGCTCTGGTAGCAGCAGCAATAGCGTTAGTTCAGGCAATAATAGCAACGGCACAAATATACAGACTCGCACCACGACCGATTTTTGGACCGAATTGTTGGCGACTTTGAAGACTATGCTTGGTGAAGGTGACGGAAAAAGTGTGATGGTGACGCCACAAGCTGGTTTAGTGACAGTTCGTGCCATGCCTAAAGAAATAAGGGCTGTAAAAGCCTTCCTAGATGTTTCTGAAGAAATTATTCAAAGGCAAGTCATTCTCGAAGCCAGAATCATAGAGGTAGCATTAGACGATGGTTATCAGCAGGGCATCAACTGGGGGCAAATTTTAGCCAACAGCGGTTCAACTGATTTTCAGTTTTCTAACAGCGCAGGGGCTATTGGTAATAATATTAGCGCCGCATTAGGTAATGTGACGAGTCTGTCATTTATTAATAAAGACTTTTCTGGTGTTTTATCACTGCTCTCTACTCAGGGTAATGTTCAGGTGTTGTCTAGTCCCCGTGTAACAGCAATAAATAATCAAAAAGCAGTCATTAAAGTTGGTGACGACGAATATTTTGTTACTGATGTATCGAGTCAAAGTACTGTATCTAACAATGCAACTTCTGTGACCCCTAATATTGAATTGACTCCTTTCTTTTCAGGTATTGCTTTAGATGTCACGCCACAAATTGATGCAGATGGAATGGTTTTATTGCATGTGCATCCTTCAGTAATAGAAACCCAAGAACAAGAGAAAATCGTTACCTTAAACCAGGAACAATTTGTTTTGCCTCTTGCACAAAGCAACATTCGCGAATCTGATACCGTTATTCGGGCTAAATCTGGTGAGATAGTAGTAATTGGTGGATTAATGCAGTCAATAATTACTGAAACAGAATCGAAGACGCCTCTGCTTGGTGATATTCCTATCTTTGGCAATCTGTTTAAAAACAAGCGAAAAAGTGAAGTCAAAAAAGAATTAGTGATTTTGATTAAACCAACTGTAGTAGGTAAAGACACTTGGAAACAGGAGTTAAGACGTAGCAGAGATCAAATGGCCGATTGGCTGCACGTGGATTAAATTATGTATCTATACCACTATGGTATTAAAGAACTACCTTTCACACTGACACCTAACACGCGTTATTTCTTTGGCCTGCCTAGTCATAAAGAAGCAATTCAGGTGTTATTAACCACACTCAAAGCTGGGGAAGGTTTTATTAAAGTTACCGGGGAAGTGGGAACTGGCAAAACACTCATTTGTCGCAAGCTTTTGAACGAATTACCGAATTATTTCGTCGCTGCTTATATACCCAATCCCTACCTTACTCCTTCTGAACTTAGGCGAGCTGTGGCGAGTGAATTAAATGTAACGTTAACAGATCAGACTGATCAGCAGGAATTTACTCAACGGATCCAACGGCGCCTAATACAGATCCACCAAGAAAACAAAGGTGTCGTACTTATTATTGATGAAGCACAAGCATTGCCAGTAGAAAGTATTGAAGCACTGCGCTTAATGACTAATCTTGAAACCGAATCACGTAAGTTGTTGCAAGTGGTACTGTTTGGACAGCCAGAATTGGATGACAAATTATCATTGCCCGAACTAAGACAATTAAAACAACGGGTCACATTTTCTTATACGCTAAGATTAATGGACACAGATCAAGTTTATCAATACGTAAAACACCGAATGAATGTAGCTAATTACCAAGGTGGTGATTTGTTCAATAAAAAATGTTGCTCGTTACTTTTTAAGGCCAGTAAAGGTACTCCTCGAATAGTCAATGTTCTATGCCACAAGTCTTTAATGTTAGCCTATGGCGAAGGTATGCAAAAAATCACTCCGTCACATGTGAAACTTGCTATAAAAGATACTGAAGCTGCGAACAAAACTAAAAATAATTTGTTCATGTCATGTGTCAGTGTTTTGGTTGTCATGATGGTTTTTAGTTTTGCTTATCTATACAGGTCAGGTTTTGCTATATGAGTGTAGTAAATAAAATGTTGAAAGACCTGGAAGCCCGTCAGTCTCGAACACAGAAGATAGTCGCTGATTATCACCCGCCACAAAAAAAACAATTAAAGTTATTATTTTTGGTAGTACTATCAATATCAATAATTGCAGCTATTATTTTTACCTTAGCAAATAATAGTCAGATATTTTATAAAGGCAATAATACCAAAACCGCACCCTCTATCAATACTCAGCCTTTGCGTCCTTTAGTGTCAACAAAAGCAATGACCGTTGTCGCTAAAAAGGTTCCTTTACTAGAGCTAGTTCAGCCTCAAGTATCTGCAACTCAACATTCTAATAATGATATTGAATTAGGTACGGCTGAAACTGGCGTTACCAAAACAGTTGCCATTCTAGCTGACGAAAAATTATTTCCACATGAAAATGGTATGACACCAGATGAGCCAGCATCACCGAAAGGTTTAGAAACTCAGTATAAACAATTAGAACCACAAAACAACGAGCTGAACAACGCCCAGGCAACGCCATTACAGCCGCCCAGCTTTAGTATGATTGACAGCAGTCAGAAAGATGATATCAATACTTTGAAACAACGTATTGCTGATAGTTTAAACAACGGACGTTTCAATTTAGCGCAAACTTTATTAAGCAAAGTATTGGACATTGAACCCAATAATATTAAGTTCAGAAAAAAGTTAGCCTCATTGCTTTTCTCTCAGGGCAACTACGCACAATCTAAGCAGGTACTCATTCAAGGTATCGAGTTACACCCAGCTCGAAATGACTTGAGATTGATGTTGGCGCGATTATATATAGTCCAAAAAGAATCCTTAAAAGCCTTGAACATATTGGCGGAGTTTCAGCCTAGTGCAGACAATAAAACAGAATATTTGGCTTATCGGGCATCGTTAGCGCAGCAACTTATGCAAACAGAACTTGCCAAGTCAGACTACCAAACCCTGACAATCATAGAGCCTGATAACGCTCAGTGGTGGTTAGGTTTAGCAATAATAAGGGATCAGTTAGGTGAATTCACTATTGCTTTGCAAGCATATAATAAGGCGAATACACTTGGTCAATTGGATACTTCTGTGAACGATTTTATTCAACAACGTATTTCAGTATTAGCAGGCGCACAATGAAACCTAAAGTCAAATTACGCTTAGGCGATCTTCTTGTTCAAGAAGGCATTATAAGCGAAGAACAGCTGTTGCAAGCACTTTCTGCGCAAAAGAAGTCGGGCCGCAAACTTGGTTTTATGCTGATAGAGCTGGGTTTTGTAACTGATAATCAGCTCCTAAAATTTTTGTCGCAACACTTAAGTGTTCCCTTAGTCGACATCGGAAAATTTGATGTATCGATAGCAGCTGTTAATATGTTGCCCGAAGTACAAGCACGTAGGCACCGGGCTTTAGTACTTGAAGAAAAGGATGGCAGGTTATTAGTAGGCATGAGCAACCCAGCCGATTTGGCTGCTGTCGACGCACTATCTGAATTATTGTCCAAACCCATAGATGTGGCGGTTGTCAGTGATACGCAATTAATACAAGCTTATGATAATTTGTATCGGCGCACTGGGGAGATAGCTTCATTTGCACAAGAATTAGCTGAAGAATATCAAGATGAAGCCGAATTTGATTTCAATTCAGGTGTAGGTGACGAACAAGACACTGCTGTAGCCAGATTACTGCAATCTATATTTGAAGATGCCGTGCAGGCCAAAGCCTCTGATATTCATATTGAACCTGACGAAGCTTCGTTACGCATTCGAATGCGGGTAGATGGAATTTTACAGGAAAACGTACTTCAAGAAAAAAATATTGCTTCAGCTTTAGTTCTCAGGCTTAAACTGATGTCTGGGCTAGACATATCTGAAAAACGTCTACCACAAGATGGCAGAACCAGTATGCGCATTAAAGGACATACCATCGATGTTCGAGTGTCGACTATGCCTATTCAAGGAGGTGAATCTGTTGTAATGCGTTTGTTAGACCAGTCTGCTGGTCTATTGACTCTAGACCAAACAGGCATGCCAAATAATCTATTAATGCGCTTTAGACGTTTATTGCAACGCCCACATGGCATGATATTAGTTACAGGTCCTACAGGTTCTGGAAAAACTACCACTTTATATGGTGCATTGAGTGAGCTAAACAAAGCCGCTTCAAAAATTATTACTGTTGAAGACCCAGTTGAATACAGATTGCCAAGAATTAATCAGGTGCAAACTAATAATAAAATTGGCCTAAATTTTTCGAGCATACTGCGAACTACTCTACGCCAAGATCCTGACATTATTATGGTTGGCGAAATGCGCGACCAAGAGACAGCCGAAATTGGTTTGCGCGGAGCTTTAACGGGTCACTTAGTCTTATCGACGCTGCATACCAATAACGCAATTAGCAGCGCAGTTAGATTGTTAGATATGGGTGCCCCTGGTTACTTAGTGGCCAGTTCGTTACGTGCTGTTATAGCACAAAGATTAGTGCGTAAAATTTGCACCAATTGTCGACAGGATTATCGACTCAATCCAGAAGAATTACTGTGGTTAAATAGCTTGGATGATAGCTTAAAAACTATTAATTTTAAGCGCGGTAAAGGTTGCCAAAGCTGCAACCAGACCGGTTATAAAGGTCGAATAGGTGTATTTGAATTACTTGAAATGACAGAAGGCATGATGAACGCGCTGAAAGTAAATGACACTGTCACCTTTTCCCAAGCAGCTCATCAAAGCCCAGGGTTTGTGCCGCTGGCAAAATTAGCGCTTATGTACGCCAAAATGGGGATTACTACAGTAGACGAAGTGCTCAAATTGATTGAGATGGTGGCTGATGAACACGTATTAATACCCACAGATGACACAGAAACTATTGAGCAAGAATTAGCACAAGCTGTAGCAGAGCAAAACCCCAATCAAACAACTTTAGATGAAGAACCTAAATCTACTGATTTTTCTTTTGACCTAACGCCGAATACACTACCGCCAGGAGGCAACAGTGGCTCAGTTTAGCTACAAAGCTAGAAAATCTAGTGGTGAGCTTACGACAGGTATTCTCGATGCACCAGATGTTTCAACTGCAGCGCAAATTTTAAATGGGAGAAGTTTTACACCCATAGAAATCAATGAGAATAACCAAGAACAAACGAATGAATCAACAAAATTATCGTTTTTCACACCCAATATTACACTCGATGATTTAGTCATATTTTCTCGACAGATGTATTCTTTGGCCAAGTCTGGGATCCCGATTTTACGTGCGGTCAGAGGCTTAGCAGACACTACGGGTTCAAAACGAATGTCAGTAACATTGGATGATGTGGCAAATCAACTTGAACGTGGCCGCACTTTATCTTCAGCCTTAAACAAACATAACCATGTGTTTGGTCGATTATTTGTCAGCATCGTGCATGTCGGTGAAAATACCGGTAAGTTGGATGTCGCCTTTTTACAATTATCATTTTACTTAGAGCGTGATCAAGAAACCCGCAAGCAAATTAAGGCTGCGACTCGATACCCTATGTTTGTGATGATTGCCATCGTCATCGCCTTGGTTGTTATGAATATAGTGGTTATTCCTATCTTCGCTGGTATGTTTGAGTCTTTTGGTGCTGAACTTCCACTAATGACACGAATATTGTTAAGTACGTCTGAATTTTTTATTACTAAATGGCTGTATTTGTTAGTGGGTATTATGTTTTTAATCATCGCTATATCTAGATATTTAGGTACTGAAAATGGTCGTTACAAATGGGATCGAGCTAAATTAAAATTACCTGTAGTAGGCAGTATTTTTGAGCGTACTTTATTAGGAAGATTTGCTCGAAGTTTCTCGATGATGCTCGTTTCTGGAGTTCCATTAACCTCTGCGCTTAATTTAGTAGCAGATGCTGTCAACAATGCTTTTATGGCCGATCGTATTTTGAATATGCGTAGAAATATCGAAAGGGGTGAAAGTCTTTCAAGAGTAGCCAGCAGCAGTAAAATGTTCACACCCTTAGTATTACAGATGATCAATGTGGGTGATGAAACTGGGCGAGTCGACGAGCTGTTGGCTGAGGTTGCAGATTTTTATGAGCGCGAGGTGGATTACGATTTAAAAAGTTTGACATCAAAAATCGAACCTATTTTAATAAGCGTAGTGGCAGGTATGGTACTCATCTTAGCCTTAGGCATTTTTACTCCGATGTGGGACATGATGGGAGCTATAAAAGGCTAACATGGTGAAAAAGCATCAAGTAACAAGCGAGCGCAGCCGTAACCTGTTTGTCAACATCACTGTCGTAGTCGTTTTTATCTGTCTGATGTTGGGTTTTATTCTCTATTTAAATGACAATACTACCAATATTAGGCGTCTAGCCTTAGAAAATTTAGCTGAACAATTTTCCACCAGTGTAAATAATGCCCATTGGCAATGGCAAGGTGAAGGGCGACCACAAATTGTTATGTTGGTAACTTATGCTCGCAAATTAAGCGACAACAACACCTTGGTGGAAAAAGGTAGAAAACCTATAACTATGAGCCAACAAGGCTGGCCAGAGGCCGAGCCAACATCAGAGGGTTGTCGCAACATCTGGCATATGGTGTTGGATATGCCTATGAACATCAATGGGTTTAAGGTTTTTGCTGAGTATTATGATCGACTTAAACTTAATAATAATGCAGTAGACTCTGTTTGCATGTACCGACTATCCACTGGGCCCTATTTCGAGTACAAAGTATTACTGGGCCAAGTATCAAAGGTCAGACAATAAGTGTTTGATTTAAAAAAATCACTTTTAAATAACATTGCAGGTAAAAATAATGAACAACAATATAGTTAAAATAAGCATGCCGTATAAAATGCTAGAGCATAGAAACAATGTCAGGATATCCTCGGGTTTTACTTTGATTGAACTGGTCATTGTTGTAGTGATTTTAGGTTTACTAGCAGCCACTGCTTTACCAAGATTGCTTGATGTTACTGCCGACGCTGAAGACGCTACCGTAGATGGTGTAGCGGGTGGTTATGCTACAGGTGTTGGGTTAGTGCGAGCAAAATGGGAATTAGAGGGACGACCCAAAGAAAATAAAGACATAAGTTTAACCTTTGTCACTATTGAAAGTATTCAAGTTGGTATTGATAAGGATACAGGTTACCCCACAGGTCAATTAGATACTGATAGCAGCAGTGAAGATGACCAGATAAGTGACGTAGACTGCGAGAGTATTTTTAACCTCATTATGCAAAGTGCCCCAACCATTTCTTCTGTCTGGGACGATCGGCCATTTGAAGATTATCGATATTTTACTAATTCTAGGACAGGCGTTGGCTCAGGTGGCAATGATGTGTGTTATTACTACCTGACCCAAACTATTAAAAATCGTACTGTTGAGCCCACGGACAACTTGGCAGGCAATGGATTTATTTACGACCCACGGATTGGTCAAGTCATTGTTTTTAGTAATAACTAGGCGTAGCTTTAAGATTCGAGATTCGAGATTCGAGATTCGAGCAAAAGAATTAGAGCCTAGTAGAAAAGTAAAGACACATAAAAATTTAATTTTAGAAATATTTTGCAAAATAGGGCGTTGCTTTCTTTTCAGTGAATCGATTTTTCCTATCACACCACAATCGGTAAGGCAAAATATCACTCAAAAAACATACACAGGTATGTAAAAGTATGACTACAATAATAAAAATAATTATTGTTTCAAGGTGTTTAAATGGTATAAAACATTATAACTAAATGGATTGTTTATCAAAATAACTTGGGGATTAATATGCAACATCAAAAACAAAGTGGTTTTACATTAATAGAATTAATTATCGTTATCGTGATTTTAGGCATTTTGGCAGTGACTGC
>OOEE01000061.1_pt1 | contig 12037 bp, 10 predicted proteins | sample 1670541 | NCBI WGS metagenome assembly OOEE01 (sample SAMEA98149918, study PRJEB22522) | marine metagenome | biome: marine biome; feature: marine water body; material: sea ice | place: Arctic Ocean | collected 16-Sep-2015 | depth 1.1 m | reverse complement strand
GTGAGTCTTGTCGATCTTGAGTGATTATTTTTATGCGAGTAAAGATAGTTTCCTCTATGAATTCTATGAGCCCTTCAAACATTTTTGTCTTACTAGGGAAATGTCTATAAAGTGCTGCCTCAGATACGCCGACTTTCTTGGCCAATGCAGCTGTAGTTATGCGCGCACCAGGAGACTCCTCTAGCATTTGTGCTAAACATTCTAAAATTTGTTGGCGACGCGAGATTTTTATTGACGGATCATTATTCATTATTTGACTACTTTCGTTGACCGCTATATTGTCGTGAGATTAGATTAGCGATGGGAATAAAATAATCAACGTATTGGTTGATAAGGCTATTAAAATTTTTTACTGACTAATTCTATTTATTAGAAATTAAGTGTACAAATAATAAAATAATTAATCACCAACTATTCGACAACTTTACTTAATTTTTTAATATCTATCATTGTATTTTTGTAAAACACTAAATTTTATTGTTAGAGATTAACGTGCCCACACCTTCATCAGTAAAAATTTCAAGTAAAACTGCATGTGCAACTCTACCATCGATAATATGGGCACTAGATACGCCAGCTTTTACAGCATCTAACGCACAACCAATTTTTGGTAGCATGCCACCATAAATTGTACCATCCTCAATAAGATCGTCGACTTGTTCGGTACTTAAGCCAGTAAGAACTTCACCATTTTTATCTTGAAGACCGCTCACATTTGTAAGCAGTATTAATTTTTCGGCCTGCAAAACTTCAGCAATTTTACCTGCAACTAAGTCGGCATTAATATTATAAGAAGCACCATCTTCGCCAACGCCAATGGGCGCAATAACAGGAATAAAATCACTATTTATGAGCATGTCAATAACATTAACATTAATTTTGTTGACGACACCCACATGGCCAATATCGATTATCTCGGAGGCATTCATTTGTTCTGATGACGAGTGTGTGATGCAAAGTTTTTTTGCTTGTATGAGCTGGCCATCTTTACCCGTAAGGCCAATGGCTTTACCGCCATTATTATTAATTAAAGTAACAATTTGCTTGTTGACGGTACCTCCTAAAACCATTTCAACAACATCCATAGTCGCGCTGTCAGTGACACGCATGCCGTCGACAAAGCGCGACTTGATATTCAACTTGTCGAGTAGTACACCAATTTGTGGACCGCCACCATGAACAATAATAGGATTCATGCCAACCAGTTTCATCAAAACAATATCGCGAGCAAAACTATTTTGTAGGGCTTCGTCAACCATAGCGTTACCGCCAAATTTGACGACAATTGTTTTACCCGTAAAGCGTTGAATATAAGGTAGAGCTTCGGTTAAAACATTGGCAACATTCATTGCATTGTCAATGGTCAGTGACATAGTTAAAAATCCAGTATAATTGTTGGGTCTATTTTATTAATTTCACGCTTAAAAATAGATTGTACCTTAATGAGGTCGTTAGTGTTATCTGCTTCAAAGCGGAGCGTGATGGCAGGGCTTGTATTTGATGCGCGGACTAGCCCCCAACTGGTATCAAAGTCGACTCTAAGTCCGTCTATCAATGTTTTTTCGCCGGACTCAAAATTACCATTCTCAATAATATTCTCAATGAGTGTAAATTTATCAGCGTCAGCAACGGCTATTTTTATTTCTGGCGAGATGAATAATTCAGGCATTGACGCAATCATACTGTCTAAACTTTGATCCCTTAGAGACATTATTTCCATTAGACGCGCGGCTGCATAGAGCCCATCATCAAAGCCAAACCAGCGCTCTTTGAAAAAGATGTGACCAGAAAACTCACCTGCCAACAACGCATTGGTCTCGCGCATTTTAGCTTTAATATTTGAGTGCCCAGTCTTCCACATAATTGGACGACCACCATAGCTACTGATAACTTGGTTTAATCGTCGAGTTGATTTGATGTCAAATATAACATCACAACCTGGGTTGCGTGAGACCACATCACGAGCAAAAATCATCAGTAATTGATCGGGCCAAATGATATTTCCTGACGCGGTAACAACAACCAGTCGATCACCATCGCCATCTAGGGCGATACCTATATCGGCCGATTCATTTTTAACGGCATTAATAAGTAGTTGTAAATTAGCTTCGATAGAGGGGTCGGGATCGTGATTTGGAAATTCCCCATCAAATTCACAATGAAGCGGTGTTACTTTACAACCTAGTTCATTAAACAAGGCAGGCGCAATTTCACTACTAGCACCATTGGCAGCATCAATAACAATATGCAAATTAGAATCGATAGCAATATCGGCGTTAATAGTCTCAATATAATCATCGTTGAAGCTTTCATCAACTAGCAGCCCTTTACTGTCAGCAACAATAAAATCTCTATCGACAATCGATTGATAAAGTTTTTGGATCTCAGGGTGCGTTAAATTTTTTTCTTTTAAGGTGATTTTAAAACCATTATATTGTTTAGGATTATGACTGGCTGTAACCACAATGCCACTGCTCGTTTCATTAAACGCGGTTGCAGCAAAGTTCATCAGTGGTGTAGGTACAACGCCGATATTAATAACATTACAACCAGTTGTTAAAATTCCTTTAACCAGGCTTTCATATAATATGGGTGAATGTGTTCGGGCATCGAGACCCACCAACAAAGAATGCTCACCTTGATTAAGAGCTTCGCTGGCTACGGCACGGCCGATTAACAGAGCGAGAGCAGGGGTAACTTCGGTTTCTGCAATGCCGCGAATATCATAAGCTCTAAATATATGTTTAGGGATAAGAATAGTATCTTCATTTGGTGTGTCTTCATCTAGATATTGATCAGCTAGGTGCAGCGCTGGTGTAAACTCGTTGGTGGCTTTTTCCTCCTCCGCTTGACTGTCAGCCACAGCCTCATGGCTTGACGACGAAATAGGATTGGGTTCTAAAATTTTATAAAGCGATTCCTCGTACTTAATTTTTCGCTGTGCAAGCACATAGGCAACCCATATTGATACAGCAAGCAATAATAAAACGGCGACAATAAATAAGAGAGGTATCGATGTTTTTTGCCCCTGAAAGCTTGTGGAGGGTGACATCGCAATTTGCCAATAGCTTGAAGGTACATCAGTGATTCTTATGTTGCTGTTAGTGCCTTCACCTAACAGGATAAAAGTGAGTTGTTGCTGTCTGCCAATATTTTGAATAAGCTTTGTTTGGGCAAGGTCAGGATCGTATTGCGTTAAGATATTAAACAAACCATCGAGGCTAGTGGTAAGGTGTAAAATGGCTAGAGGCTCGCTTGCCTCCCTAGAGTTTTGTGTATTTAAGCCTACATCGGGAATAGCAATAACCCAGTGTATTTCCCAGCCCTCGGTATCGGCGACTCTTGATGCCTCGGGATAAGACGATTTGTTTTTTTCTGCACGATTAATCATGTTCAATTCAACGAATCGAATGTCATCACTGGAATCTTTCCGTTGTTGAGCCTCTCTAGGCGCATAAATACGTGCGGATTTACTATGACTAATAGTATTCAGTATTACTTGTTGTATGTTTACAATAGCTGGATTTATTTGAGAGAGGGCGCCATCTTTAATATTATTCCTAATCAAAAAAATATTTTTTTCACTGCGTGTAATGTTTTTCAATTGATTTAAAACTGATTGCTGGTAATCGCTAACAGCATTTTGCTGTGTGTTGCCAAGTTCTTTAATATTTTTTTCAAAAACAGTGTTGTTATATGGCAGCAAAATATATTGCCACGACAGAAGTGCAAGCAAGGTCACAAGCATTATAGCTGCAATCATATAGCTTATGATTTGCCTATTCTCAGGCGTCATATTCACTGTTTTATTATTGTTAGAGGCGACCATAGTGATGCGCATTGTCCTGATTATATTTTATTGATGCCCGGTGATATCTTGTCGATATACGTGGCTATATAGCTAATAATGTCGACGGCTAGTTGCTTTTTAGATTTCTGTGACATGATAAACACATCATTTTTTGTCACAATAGTAAGAGCATTGTTATCGCTATCGAAACCAATTTCCGAGTTTGACACATCGTTCGCTATAATTATGTCTAGCTGCTTTTTAGCGAGTTTACTTTTTGCATGCTCAAGCAGCTGTTGAGTCTCTGCGGCAAAGCCAACGGTAAATGGTGCATTGGCTTGGGCGGCAATGGTTGCAACAATATCAGGGTTTTTAACCATCTCAAGGGTCATACTATGCTGATCATTTTTCTTGATTTTATGTGGCGCTATCGCAACAGGTTTAAAATCAGCCACTGCAGCTGAGGCAATAAAAATATCACAAGAGTTTGCCGACTTATACACGGCGTCCATACTAGCTTGAAGCATTTCATCGGCAGATATTACGTCAATGCGCCGAACGTGTTCGGGCGTTTTAAGTGCAGTTGGTCCGCTAATCAGTATTGTCTTGGCGCCGGCATCTGCCGCGGCTTGTGCTAAAGCATAGCCCATTTTCCCCGAGCTGTAATTGCTGATGTAGCGCACGGGATCGATGGCTTCTCTCGTAGGTCCCGCGGTAATAACAACGGTTTTACCTTCGAGCGCCCGCGTACTGAACAAGTGACAAATTTCAAGCGCTAGGTCAGCGGGCTCAGACATCCGTCCAAAGCCTAAATCACCACAAGCTTGCCCGCCTTCATCAGGACCCAATTGATGGATTTCACGCGCTTTCAGTGTCGCTAGATTTTTTTGGGTTGCATTGTTGTGCCACATTGCTTGGTTCATCGCCGGTGCGATTGCTAATGGGCAGCGTCTCGCAAGGCAAATTGTGGTCAGTATGTCGTCGCCACTACCTTGTGCTAAACGCGAAATAAGATCTGCGCTAGCGGGTGCAATTAAAATTAGATCAGCCCAGCGTGCAAGCTCTATATGGCCCATTGCAGCTTCCGCACTTGTATCGAGAAGCTCGGTTGATACCGGTTTACCCGAGAGTGCTTGCAAAGTCAGTGGCGTGATAAATTCTTGTGCAGCTTTAGTCATTGTAACCCTGACGTCAGCTCCGAGGTCGATGAGACGTCGAACCAGCTCGGCACTTTTGTAAGCGGCAATGCCTCCAGAAATCCCGACTAAAATTCTTCTATTTGTTAGTTTGCCGCTCATCGTATTTGACTTACCTATTTGATCTTAAGATATTGCGTATGTAAGATAACATTTTTTTTGTCAGTTACAAAAAAGAGTTATAAGATAGTTTTTTAACTTCAGATTACAATGAAATGCTTAAGGAATAAGCATTGCCTTACAAAGGAGTTGTACCCATGGCAATTACAGATTGGCCGGTGGCAGAGCGGCCGCGTGAGAAATTATTAACGTTTGGCCCGCAGGCCCTTTCGGATGCAGAATTATTAGCTATATTTTTACGTACAGGCTGTGTTGGCAAGTCAGCTGTTGATCTAGCACGTGATCTGCTTAATAAGTTTAATGGTCTTAGACCGTTGCTAGAGGCCGACAAGCGCACATTTTGTCAAGCGCATGGCCTAGGTGATGCAAAGTATTCGCAATTACAGGCGGTGCTAGAAATGTCGCGTCGTCATTTAGCTCAGTCTTTAGAGCACAGAGAGTTATTTGCGGGTGCAAACGACGTAAAACAATATTTATTGGCAAAATTAAGGCACTGCCAGCGCGAAGTGTTTGGTGTACTGTTTTTAGACAGCCAGCATCGCCTGATAAAATATGAAGAGCTGTTTCAAGGCACGATAAATTCAGCACATGTATATCCTCGCGAGGTTATAAAGGCGGTTTTAAAGCTTAATGCCGCGGCCGTTATTCTTGCACACAATCACCCATCGGGTGTGGGTAGGCCAAGCCAAGCAGATCGCGACATCACCAATGATATCAGCCAGATATTAAAAGCCTTGGATGTTCGGGTTTTGGACCATATGGTTGTAGGCGATACCGAGGTGTGTTCATTGGCTGAAATGGGCTGGATATAGTTTATTTGAAGTAAAATGCCTTTGAAGTCACTTATTGATTGCCATTTGGCGTTAATTTTGGTATAAAATGCGGCTCTTTTTTGAGGTCTGTCTTGTCGGATTCTTCTTGCAGATTTAATTATCTTCTACTTTGAATTTTAAAAGTGATAGTTGATAATATTTAACTTAGTTAGTTTTTTGTTTAACTTGGTTAGTTAGTGATTGCGGTTGATATTTTTAGGCTATGTAAGACGGTCTTATTTTAAACTTTGCTTTTAATTAAGCTAACTGAATTCAAGCTGTTGTATCATCTGATTGCAACAGCATCGTAACGTATATAGAGGCAAGTTATGTCTAAAGTCTGTCAGGTTACTGGTAAACGCCCAGTCACTGGAAATAATGTTTCTCACGCAAAAAATCATACCAAGCGTCGTTTTTTGCCTAATCTACATAGCCACCGTTTTTGGGTTGAATCAGAAAAGCGTTTTGTTAAATTACGTGTATCGACTAAAGGCATGCGTATTATTGATAAACTTGGCATCGACAAAATACTTGTCGATATGCGCGCACGTGGCGAGAAAGTATAAGCCGCCACTACTGATTTGTTTAAAAACAAGGTGATCTTTAACTAATTGTGCGAGCTTAAATCCAGTGAGTTTAAATTGTTTGAAGATAACGTAAAATAGTTAAGAAATTTGAGGATAATCTAATGCGCGATAAAATTCGTCTAAATTCATCTGCCGGCACCGGTCATTTTTATACAACAGATAAAAATAAGCGTACCATGCCTGAAAAGATGGAAATCAAAAAATTTGATCCGGTTGTACGTAAACACGTAATTTATAAAGAAGGCAAAATTAAGTAGAAATTACTTAATCACGTTGACTAATATTTAAAGAGCCCGACATAAGTCGGGTTTTTTATGCCAGCTATTAAAATATTTCAGTTTTTTGTCTCCAACAGGTTCTCGAGACTCAATACGTAACGAGCGCACTATGCCAGAATTGCCAGAAGTTGAAACAACGCGGAAAGGTATCAGTCCTCACGTTAAAGGTAGGCGCGTCAGTGGCGTTAAGGTTCGGCAGACCTCACTTCGCTGGCCTATACCCAGCGAGTTAGGCGCTCATTTACTGGGCCATCAATTACTCGATATTCATCGACGAGGCAAATATTTACTGTTTGAATTTACCCATGGACATATGCTGATTCATTTGGGCATGTCGGGTAGTTTGCGGGTGGTAAATCCCAACGAGTTGCCAAAAAAACACGACCACGTCGATATATGCTTCGGAGATGTGTGTCTGCGTTATCACGACCCAAGGCGTTTTGGCGCCGTTTTGTGGACTGCAGACACTATTGAGGCGCATAGATTATTAGCACATTTAGGACCCGAGCCCTTAACCGATGCTTTTTCTGGTGAGTATCTGTTCAGCCAAAGTCGCAAGCGTACAAAAGATATTAAAGCTTTCATCATGGACAGCCATGTTGTGGTAGGCGTGGGTAATATCTATGCCAATGAAGCCTTGTTTTCAGCCAGAATAAAGCCTACAAAAGCGGCAGGCAAGGTCAGTGCTAAACAATATTTGATGCTTGTGGATGAGATTAAGACTGTCCTAAAAAGATCAATTGCACAAGGTGGCACCACACTTAAAGATTTTGTTGGTGGCGATGGTAAGCCCGGTTACTTTGTCCAACAGCTCAATGTCTATGGGCGCAAAGGCCAACCATGTGTTAATTGCGCCAAACTTCTAAAAGAGATCCGTCAGTCACAGCGATCTAGCGTTTACTGTACGCAATGTCAGAAATAACCCAGTGTTTGTCGTTATAGCGACTACAGCTCCTACCGCAGTTCTTAGCTCCAAAAAATAAGCACAATTTAACAGCTCCTAATAACACACTACGGCTATTTAAAATTAGCAGGCTTGTGTATGGGAATTATTTAAGGGTGAAATTTGATCGCGTAACCGGTTAATTAAGGTTTTCATGTGTTCTATAAATCCTATGCTAAGCTGAAGTGGTAGATAATATTTTTACACGCAGAAACAATAGTTCCAAAATAATGATCAACAGATCTAGGATGGAGAATAAAATGAAGCTGTCGATTAATTTAACAGTGACCCAACGTATCGGAGCTGGCTTTAGTCTATTAGTCATTCTAATGTTGATTATGAGCTTTTTTTCATACAAGGGCTTAAATAAATTAAATGACAGGATGGTTGCTTCCAGCCAGCAAATTGTTCCGATGTTGGTTAACAGCGGCACCATGGGGGTATCGTTATTGTCAGTTAATCGTGCAGTTATGCAGTTTTTATTTGCAAAAGACGCGGCTTTACTCGATGAATATGAGGAATCTTTTGGTCGGCAGTACCAATCTTATCTCGCCAGTCGCAATTCTTTGCAAGCCCTTGCGTCGACAGCATACCCCGAGGTTATTTCACTCCTAGACGAGACATCTTTACTGGCTCAACAATATTTAGATAATTCAAAAAAAGCGCTTTTAACACATCGAAAATTTATTGCGGCTTCTCCAGCCCATAAAGAAAGTCAGCGCGACCTCCAAAAAGCCATGAGCTCGTTGCAGGCAGATTTAGATGATCTAGTCGCCTATGGTGACGGCTATAAAGAAATCTCTGCCGCCACCACTTTATCGGCACAGCTTGCAGTTGTGGTCGAGAACGTTAGTCTGCTGCGCAACATAGGCACGGATGAGGTCATGCTGGAAACAACGACAAAATCGCGTAACGCCTTTGGCGCAATGGTTGCGCGAAATAATAAATTAGCAGAAATTAATAGTGGTACAGCCTCTGGTCTTGAAAAAAAACTTGATATGATCGCTAACGCCCTCGATGGCGGCGAAGGCGTATTAGTGTTGGCCGCGGCACAATTAAGCCGCATCAATGAAATACAAGCATTACTTGTCGATCTAACCACGATGATCAATGCTGCCAGCTATAAGATTAATGAGTTAATGATTTTAGTTGAAAGTAAGGAAAAAGAAGCGGGATCAGGCGCTATAGCGACTGCGTCGAGTGCCAAACATACCAATATTGGTTTAAGTATTTTATCGATAATTATCGCTATTATTATCGGTGTCTCAGTTTGTCGCAGTATCAAGCAGCCATTAAAAGAAATGATGTATATGCTCAGGGTCATGGCCAATGGTGATATGACACAGCGAATAAAAGTCGTTAGTCGAGACGAATTTGCCGACCTCTCTAATTGGATGAATCAATTGGCAGAGAAGTTACTGATTACTATAGAAGAAATTCATGATGGTTGCTATCAAGTCACCAAGAGCACCAGTGACACTGCGAAATTAAGTGCCAAAACTAAGGAACACATGTTGGCGCAAAGTCAGAAAGCGAGTAATGTTTCTGCTTCAATGGCGAAGATGCTCGAAAGTGTTAAAGGCGTAGTTAAAAGTACACTGGAGGCTCAGCAAGCTATTGCCGATGTCGATAAGAGTGCAAGTGATAATCGTCAAATAATGAATGATAATACACGTATGATCCAAGAGCTGTCAGATAATATTGCCAATGCTACGGATGTTATTAATCGTCTCAATGAGGACTCTGATGCTATCGGGCATATTCTCGATGTTATTCGAGGTGTTGCCGATCAAACAAATTTATTGGCATTAAATGCGGCTATCGAGGCGGCTCGTGCAGGCGAACAAGGCCGCGGCTTTGCGGTTGTGGCTGATGAAGTGAGAACACTTGCTAGCCGCACACAGAAGTCGACAGAGGAAATCCAGTCGATTATTCAGAAATTACAGCAGGGTGCGTCAGAGGCGGTAACAATTATGCAGCACAGCTCTTACGATGTTCAGCAAAGTGTTGCCGGTATTGATAAATCTTTTTCTGCGCTCAATGAAATGGTGGGTCATCTCGATCAAATTCGTTCGATGAGTGACAATATTGGCATGGCAGCCGAGGATCAAAATATTAGTTGTGACGAGGTTTCCGATAGTATCCGAGTGATTGCTAGTATGTCAGAAGATTGCTCAAAAGATGCCTCACAAATTGTTGTTGATAGTGAAAAAATGGTGGCATTAGCCAAGCACCAACAGACACTTGTAGAGCAATTTAAATTAAAGTAACCACAAGCATCAATGAGTCAGCTATTCAGCTAGTAAGGCCTTAAATAATTAGGGCTTTGCTATTGTACTTTTACTAATTCCCCTCACACGCTTGCCCGCGTCTTTATCTAATCATTTATCCTAATAAATATTTTTCAACCAAAACACGGCAGTGAGTTTTGTCGGTCACAATGGGCCTCAGTTAATTGAAAGGATACTAGCAAGAGGTGTTAGAGTCATTTAAATTTGATACTATTCGTGTCGTATATTCTATTGGTGCCTAGCAATTTTAAGGCGTGACATTTTTACTGGTTTCACTAAATATTAGTTTTTAATAGGTCTTTAAGTATGCGTCTTGCCGAAAGTGTTCTGGCTGTAAATAATGATATCCCCATTCGGACTTTAGGGCCTGTACATAGTGGTAAAGTAAGGTCGGTCTATTGGCTAACCCCCGAGGATAGTCGCAGGCTGATTGCAGAAAAAGGCTACGATGTTGCAGTGGATGCGTTACTAGCAGTTATGGTTATCAGCGACAGGATCTCGGCCTTCGATTGTATCTGGCATGGCGAGGACGATTTACGCGGCGTACCTGGAAAAGGCGCAGCCTTAAATGCGATTTCTAATCATTGGTTTTCGCTATTTAAAGATAATGGTCTTGCCGATAGTCATATACTCGATATTCCTCATCCATTTGTATGGATTGTTCAAAAAGCTAGTCCCGTTAAAATAGAGGCGATTTGTCGACAATATATTACAGGCTCAATGTGGCGAGCTTATAGTCAAGGCGAGCGAGATTTTTGTGGAATCAAGTTAGATGACAACTTACAAAAAAATCAAAAATTAATGCAATTGCTAATAACACCATCAACAAAAGGTATTTTAAGCGGTATTCCGGGTGTGCCTGAGGCCGACGACGTGAATATTACACGTGGTGATATCGAGGCAAATTTTGCGGCGTTTAACTTTTCTAAAGTGGAGGATATTACTCGATATGAACATCTCCTCAAACAAGGTTTTGAGGTGATAAGCGATGCGCTTGCAAAGGTTGGTCAGGTTTTTGTCGATACAAAATTTGAATTTGGATATGTTATTGATAAAGCGGGTCGAGAGCAGCTTATTTACATGGATGAAGTGGGCACGCCTGATTCGTCGCGTATTTGGGATGGGGCATCTTTTGCGCGCGGTAGCGTTATAGAAAAGTCAAAAGAAGCCTTTCGACAGCAGTTGTTAAGCTACTTCACTGACCCCGGCATATTGTTGAATAAAGAGCGTATGGCCGAGCGTGAATCTTTAGCCGAAGACAACGCACTGCCTATTGAAATGTTAATGGGTGTGTCGGAGACATACTTGTCGATAGCAGCAACAATTATCGGTAAAAAACTGACATTGCCTGAAAATCCGAGAGCAGAAATTATAGATGTTCTGGGCGCCCAATATAACTTGATAAAGTAAACTTTTGGTAAAAGTGACTGTCTTTAACTAGTCTACTTATATATGAGGGCTTATCGTGAAGAAAAAAAATGCAGTAAATCTTGTCAAAACGTTAATGAGCACCGTTGCCATATGGTTGTGTTTGATCTCAGTCAATAGCTTTGCAGTTGATGAAATAAATACTGGATTTTTTAGTAGTACGGCCATTAAAGGTTACGATACTGTCGCCTATTTCACCCAAGATAAGGCGGTAAAGGGTAATAAAAAATATCAGTTTGAATGGAAGGGAGCAAATTGGCATTTTAGTAGCCAAAAACATTTAGATTTGTTCACCTCAAGCCCCAGCAAGTATGCACCACAATATGGTGGTTGGTGTGCTTATGCGGTCTCGCAGAATACCACTGCGAGTATTGAGCCGGATCTATTTACCATCGTTAATGATAAGCTCTACTTGAATTATAATCGAGAAGTCAATAAAAAATGGCTCAGCAATCAATCACAGTTCATTGGCGATGCCGATAAATACTGGCCAGCAATTTTAGGTAAATAATTCTTTAGGTTTCTAAATTCTTTTATTTATCAAGCACACCTCATATTAAGCTTAAATTAAAATAGTTGGTTAGTTTAAGGC
>OOEE01000058.1_pt1 | contig 12317 bp, 8 predicted proteins | sample 1670541 | NCBI WGS metagenome assembly OOEE01 (sample SAMEA98149918, study PRJEB22522) | marine metagenome | biome: marine biome; feature: marine water body; material: sea ice | place: Arctic Ocean | collected 16-Sep-2015 | depth 1.1 m | reverse complement strand
GCATTTAAGTTACGCGTAATATCACTCGAAGAGCTTGCTAAAATTGAAACTTTATATTGGCAAATTATGGAAAAAGTCCAGTTTCGCCTCAAAGATGCTGAATTTGTACCCGAAGAAATGCAAGAGCTAGACTTTGCACTATCATCTCAGTATCTATGCAACTTTTCTGTGTTTCAATCGGCTGCTGACACTTGGGCGATAGACCAAATATTGCCAGTGATGCCACTAACCAGAATGAATGAAAAACCAACTATCAACTGCTCCTTAGTAGATATAACCTGTGACAGTGATGGAAAATTAGATCAATTTATTAGCGAACATGGCATATCCAATTTTGTGCCAATGCATAATCTAAAATCTGATGAAGACTATTATTTGGGACTGTTTTTAACGGGTGCTTATCAAGATGTTATGGGGGATATGCATAACTTATTTGGCCGTTTAAATGAAGTACATATATTCAGTCATGACGACGATCCCCAAGACTTTTACATTGAAGAAATGGTTAACGGCTCATCTGTTGCAGACGTACTGTCAATTATGCAATATAACCCCAGTTCTATGGCCAAAAGCGTAAAAAAACTGATAGATGGACATGTTGCCCAAGGACAAATAAAACCTAGAGAAGGAGTAAAGTGGACTGACTTTTACGAAAACTGTCTTAAGGGTTATACCTACCTAAAAAATTAAGATGCTTTTTTGGATGAGCCAGCAGGTAAGCTGGCTTGTTCTAAATGCTTAAAACAACGAGCCCAAAAATCAGGGGTAAATTCATTAATCAAGTTAGACTCTGCATTCATTAACATCACATAACCTACTCCGTATTCAGGTGAAAATGCCACATCTGCGCGGTAACCTTGTACCCAGCCTCCATGATAATTAAGAGTATGCCCTGCAAAATCATAGATGCGCCAACCGAGTCCATAATGGGCATCTGACAAAAATTCACGCCATTGACGTCGATACACTTCTTTTGTACTTTTAGTTAATGGTGTGGTCACCTGAGCAATTAATTCAGGAGAAATAACCTCAGGCGCCTCACCCAAAAGTGCACGCATCCAAATAACCATATCCTGCATACTGGCATTGACTCCGGCTGCTGGAGAATATTTGTAATAGTCATCTCGAACATCAGTTGAGTGCCAACGGTTTTTTGAAATCGCCACATGGGGCTTTGCCCATTTGGTAGATGACTGCAAACCTAATTTTCCGACACTGGCATGAGGCATATTTAATGGCGTAATTAGGGTCTGGGTTAGGGCTTGTCCAAAGGAAGAGTGGTGCTGCTGAAAATATTCATCAACTACTGCAAACAAAGTATTCTGGTAGGTATAACATTGTCCTGGCTGACACAAAGGTTTTAAGTCTGAAAGCATCGAAAGTACACGTTTTACCGAATAATTTGCTTCGATCAGATTGTCGTAGGCATTAGGTGTATAACCGCTAGATTGACCGATGACATGTTTCAACACAAGCTCACCACTCTTGCCTTTGGCAGTGGAAAATTCAGGAACAAGTTGCGACACAGGTACTTGCCAATCTAATTGATTTTGTTCCACGTATTTGGCCATTAACATTGAGGTAAATGTTTTAGAAACCGAAGCCAGTCTGAATACGGTCTCTATATCAATGGGGTCGCCAGATTGACTTTCTTTACCATAAACCACCACCGAAGCTGGTTTACCTTTTTCAATATAAGCAAAGGTATATCCTGGTAAATTCTTTTTTTGCGCTTTGAGTTGAATATCTTCTGCAAATTTAGTCAACCATTTATCTGCGGCAATACTTTGTTGGCTAAATAAGCCAACAAGCAGTAAAAGTCGTGTAAAAACCTTAAACATAAAACAATTGAAATGGCATAAATTTAATTACTAGTTTCAATAAACCTGTTTTTATATAAACAAAAGAAGTCACATTATTCCTATATTGGTTAGCAGCAGCCAAATTATATTTAGCCTAATACTGCCTATTATCCTATTTGTTAGTACTTGGGATCAACTGTCATCATAAATTATTAGTTTAAATGACAGATTAACCACTATTAACCTCTATTGACTACCGTTTTTGTCGCACTAAAGCGATATAAGTCGTTAGAATAATTACAACGATGGCATAAAAGCGCACAATAATGAATACAGATTATCAGCAAGCAAGACTAACCAGAGATCCTCGCTTTGACGGTACGTTTTTTGTCGCTGTTAAAACCACCAATATCTTTTGTCGATCAATTTGTCCTGCTAATACCGCACTTGAAAAAAATGTTGAATACTTTCATTTAGCACAACAAGCCATGTCAGCAGGCTACCGACCTTGTTTGCGATGTCGACCTGACAGTGCACCCCACTCTTACGCGTGGCAGGGAGTGCATACAACCGTTCAGCGTGGCATACGTTTACTTAGTCAATATAAAGAACTGAGCATTACAGAGATAGCGACTAAATTAGGTATTACTGACCGTTATTTTCGGCAGTTATTTCAACAACATTTAGGGTTAAGTCCAAAACAGTATCAATTATTTGATAAGGTTTTATTTGCCAAACAACTTCTTCACCAAAGTAATTTGACGGTTGAACATATTGCTCATGCCAGCGGTTTTGCTAGTGCCAGACGTTTACAGCATAATTTCAAAAAAGTGACGGGCTTAACACCTCAGCAAGTAAAGCAGGGTAAAGAAAAGCAAAGCGAGCTTATTAGTCTTAGGTTATCTTTTCGGCCTCCTTTTAATTGGCAACATATGCGATCGTTTTTAGCTTTGAGAGTGATTCAAGGAGTTGAAAGTGTCACCGAAGATTGTTATTACAGAACGTTTGTTATTGGAACTGATAAAGGCTGGTTTAGAGTTTCAAGAATACAGGATAAACATAACCTAAAGGTAGAGATACGTTTACCCAATATCGAGAAATTGCCAGCTGTATTAAATAACATTGAACGCGTGTTTGACCTCAATGCAGATACCAAAACAATTCAATCGCAATTATTAAGATGCGGTATACCAAAAGATAAGATGGTCACAGGGTTAAGAATACCCGGTGTATGGGATACATTTGAAGCAGGTTGTCGAGCTATTCTCGGTCAGCAAATATCAGTTAAAATGGCGATTACCTTATTATCCCAATTAACCCAGGAATTAGGCGAAACAGAAGGTGACAATGTTTATTTTCCGACACCTAAAACCATCTCAAATAGTGACCTTAATTTTCTCAAAATTCCAAATAGCCGCAAACAAACTTTGCGGCTATTTGCTCAACATATTATCAATTGTCCAGATTCGCCAATAGATGATTGGTTACATATAAAAGGCATTGGGCCTTGGACTGTAGCCTATGCAAAAATGCGTGGACAATCATCTCCCGACATTTGGCTTAACACTGACTTGATTGTTAAAAAACAACTGACAAAAATAAACATAGATGCTGAATTAGCCCGTCCATGGCGAAGCTACTTAACCTTTCAAATTTGGAGTATGGTGTGAATCAAGATAATGATTTTATTGGTTACCTAGATTCGGCATTAGGCACATTAGAAGTGTGTGCCGACCCTAATGGTCTGACGTCTATACGTTTTGTAAAAGATAAGTCTAAGGCACCTAATTGGTGCTGCAATACACAGCAAGCAGTCGAACAATTAGATGAGTATTTTGTGGGTAAAAGAACGCATTTTAATTTGAGTTTAAACGCTAAGGGTACACACTTTCAACATCAAGTCTGGCGAGCACTGAGTCACATTCAATATGGGCAAACCTGTAGTTATGCAGATATTGCAAAAGCGATAAATAATCCTAAGGCAGTCAGAGCGGTAGGCGCGGCAAATGGACGTAACCCTCTGACTATTGTTGTACCTTGCCATCGTGTTATCGGTAGTAATGGTAAGTTGACAGGATATGCTTGGGGCATGTCAATCAAAGCCAGTCTATTAAAATTGGAGCACAAAGCAGTTTAATCAGATTCAATCAACTGCACCCTAACCATATTTCTACCATCTCGTTTAGCTGAAAATAATGCGTCATCTGCTACAGAGAGAACTTCGGACAAATTGCGAGGTGTGGCGGTAAAAGATATACCAAAACTAGCCGTTATTTGAATAGACGCTGTGCCCGTAGTCACTGTAGTCGCTGCTAATTTTTTGCATAACGTCTGACATAATTCGGCCGCCTCGTGAGGACCAGTATCAGGCATTAATACAATAAATTCCTTACCACACCAGCGCCCTAGAATATCAGTATCACGAATATTACTTAGCAACATTTGTGCGACTTGACGTAACACTATGTCACCAGCTTTCCTGCCATGGGTTTCGTTTATAGGCTTAAAATTATCTAAATCAATCAATACTAGGCTAACCGATTCTTTCTCATACATCAGTTCCTCAAACTTTAAGGCGATGTTGTTTCGATTAGCCAGTTCGGTCAATATATCGATTTGTCTAATTTTTTGCATGTCTTTTTTGAAGTAGTACAACAGATTGTATATTAATAAAAATAACCCAAATATTACCGCTAGCAAAATCACTATACTGATAATAAAACCACGACTTATCTCAGTTTTCCGAGATTGAAGAGGTGTAATAATATATAAAGTCCAGTCGAAAGGTTGAATATTTAGTTCTGCAATCAACGCCTCTTGTCCATTAATTTGTAGTAACAAATTATTTAATGACGTTTGTTGCTGCTCTGGCTTTAATGCTTTAAACCATGGCAAGTCGGTTAGGTTTTTAAACGTCACACCTTTGACTAACAACTCAGGATCAGATGTTAGAGTTATGTCTTTATTTTGATCAACAAAAATAAAATCATATCCATAGGTCTTTTTGTACTCATTAAAGATATCGGTAAATGCATCGAGGCTTTTGCCTACTCCAAATACCCCGAGAAAATTACCCTCATCATCATAAATTTTTAAGTCGATATAGAATTGAGGGTTTTGCCATTGCCCAATATCGGCCATTGCATTTTCAGGTTGCGCTTTGTATCTGAAATACCAATCAACTTTATCTTCAGTTAATTCAATCTTTTTTCCTTCAGAATTATATTGAATGCGACTGATCTCACTAGCTATAAAAAAATTGAGTGAAAACTCTTGATTTAATCGCTTTAGGGTTGCAAATATTTGGTCTTCATTATTTAGCGGGTTGCGCATTAGATCATTGAGTTCTTTTGCTTTAGCCAATGTCTGTGAAATATGCAGGGGCTGCATCAGTTGTTCAACAATCAATTGCAATGCGGGGGAATAGGATTGTTGTTGCGTTCTGCTTTGTTCGGCAACTATTTTAGACACGCTAATGTGGACTAAAGTAACAATAGAAACTAAAACTACGGCAAACAGTATTAATATACTTTTATGTAATGTACGAAAAATATTCACGGGCTACCCTGCTCCTAATTTTATTAAATCTGTTTTCCAATAACAAATACTACCAAAGTAGTAAATCCATCATAACGGAGAATTGTCTATATAGTCATTAGTCATTTACTCTATTTTATTAAAAAATAGAGTAAATCTTATTGCTAGAACAATTATTCTGATATTTTACTTTCGCTTTTATTTCTATTTTAATTTTTATTTTTGTGGTCATTTTTAAAATAAAAATTTATGCATTAATCTAAAATTGGCACACAATTACTGACAGTTCATCCGCAAATAAGTAGAATGTACCTATGCTTAAGGATGTGAATATTAACGTAATAGACATGTCACTTTTAAAGGAAATTGAATGACTTTTTCAGTAGTAGTTTTAGCCGCAGGTAAAGGAACTAGGATGAAGTCCTCTTTGCCTAAGGTATTGCACCCTATTGGTGGCAAACCCATGGTTCAACATATTGTGGACACAGTAAACAAATTGGGGGCTACAAATATACATGTGATATACGGGCACGGACGAGAGCAATTACAAAATAAACTTAGTCATAATGGTCTGTCTTGGTGTTTACAAGAGCAACAGCTAGGTACCGGCCATGCTGTCCAGCAAGCCATTCCTTATATTAAGGATAATGAAGACGTACTGATTTTAGTGGGCGATGCACCGTTAATTAAAGAATCGACACTCAAACAATTAATAGCAGTGAAAAAAGACGCGGATCTCGCCTTGCTTACCGTCAATCTAGAAGATCCTACTGGTATGGGGCGGATTATTAGACAAGGCGAGCAAGTCACAGCCATTGTTGAGCACAAAGATGCAACAGAACAACAGCGTCAAATCAAGGAAACCAATACTGGTATGATGATGATGGGTGGTAGTGACTTAAAACGATGGTTATCAGCATTAAACTGTAACAATGCTCAAGGTGAATTTTACTTAACCGACGTGATTGAAATGGCCGCTAAAGAAGGCAAATCTATTCATGCGTCTCAGCCCTCTTGTGCAATTGAAGTGGAAGGCATTAACAATAGAGTGCAACTTGCGTCAATCGAACGAGCCTACCAAGCTGAACAAGCCAAAACCTTAATGCTGCAAGGTGTATCATTGTTAGATCCATCACGCTTCGATTTAAGAGGCGAAGTAGAAGTCGGTCAGGATATAACTATAGACGTGAATGTCATTATTCAAGGTAAAGTAAAAATTGGCTCAAACGTCACAATAGGCGCTAACTGTATTTTAATAGACAGCATTATCGAAGATAACGCGACCATTCATGCTAATTCAATATTAGAACAGGCCATTGTGGGACAACACTGTAATGTAGGCCCCTATGCCAGACTTCGCCCAGGCACAGTGATGAAGGAACAATCCCGAGTAGGCAATTTTGTCGAAATGAAAAAAACCATTCTAGGTAAAGGCTCTAAAGCTAATCATCTCACCTACCTAGGCGATACCGAAGTAGGCGAAGGCGCCAATATAGGTGCAGGCACTATTACATGTAACTATGACGGTGTGAACAAATTCAAAACGTTCATTGGTGATGGTGCTTTTATTGGATCAAATAGTGCTTTAGTGGCTCCTGCATCAATTGGTATAAATGCCACAATAGGTGCGGGTTCTGTTATCACCAAAGAAGTAGGCGATAATGAATTAGCCATTGCAAGAGCGAAGCAAAGGAACATAAGCACTTGGTGCAGGCCTGAGAAATGATAAAAATCCAATATAAATTGACGTTACCATATTATATATGAGCTGGATTACCCTAAAAGTCCCAGGTTACACTGGGGTATGATTTAAAAAACTAAATAGAGTTATGCTTAATACTGCCTGCTCTTTTATCAATTTACATACTTTTTCATTACGACAACTCAAAATAAAACAAACCAAACTTGCATTTAAAAACTTTTAAATTAGAATAAGTTTCAACTCGAAACTTATTCTAATTTAATGCAAAAACGAAATACCCAACAAAGAAGACGTTCAATTGTCGAACAGCTTAATCGCACTGGTGAAGTAGCAGTGGATGAACTAGCTAAGTTGTTTTCAACTTCAGAAGTGACTATTCGAAAAGATTTTATCGAGCTTGAAAGCAATGGGTTACTGTTAAGAAAGTTTGGTGGAGCAATTTTACTGCCAACTAGCTCTTCCGAACTTTCAAATGAAAAGGCGTCTCCGTACAAGAAGGCGATCGCTGCCGCCGCGGCTTCTTTAATCAAAGATCACAATCGTATTATCATAGACAGTGGCATTACGACAGCTACGTTGTTACCCGAATTAAAACACAAGACTGGTTTACTGGTGATGACCAATTCACTGCAGGTTGCCAACTATTTATTAGAACAAGAAAACGAACCTAAAGTATTAATGACTGGGGGCACATGGGACACTCAATCCCATTCTTTTCAGGGGAAAATGGCTGAGCTAGTCCTTAAAGAGTATAACTTTGATCAAGCCTTTATAGGTGCTGCTGGCTTAGACCCTCAAAAAGGCACCACTACTTTTAATGAATTGACACAGTTAAGCCAAACAATGGCAGACGTATCAAATCAGGTAATTGTTATGGCCGAGTCTGAAAAATTACAAAGAAGAATACCCAATGTAGAGTTGCCATGGAGTGCAATTTCAGTTCTAGTAACCGATGATCAAATACCAGCAGCACTCAAACAACAAATTGAACAACATGGCGTAGATGTTATCTGTGCTAATACAACAAAGATTGGAGCTTAATATGTGTGGGATAGTAGGGGCGATTGCCGAACGTAATGTAGTTGAAATATTGTTAGAAGGTTTACGACGCTTAGAATACCGAGGATACGACTCGGCTGGCGTTGCACTTTTAGACAGCCAAGGCAATCTCACTCGCACCAGACGAATAGGCAAAGTAAAAGAACTGGCAGCTGCGTTAAAAGAATATCCTGTTAAAGGCGCAACGGGGATAGCACATACACGCTGGGCAACCCACGGCGGAGTGACAGAAGCCAACGCACACCCACACTTTTCATCTGAGCGCATTGCGGTTGTTCATAATGGTATTATCGAAAATCACCAAACATTACGCCAAGAACTCACCTCAGCCGGTTATGGTTTCAGCTCAGACACCGACACCGAAACTATTGCTCATCAAGTACATTTAGAATTGGATAAATGCGGTGATTTACTTAAAGCCGTACAAAACGCCGTGACTAAGTTTCATGGTGCCTACGGTACGGTTATTATGGATAAACAGGATCCAGAACGCATTATTGTTGCCCGCTCTGGTAGCCCATTAGTGATTGGTTTAGGCATAGGCGAAAACTTTATCGCCTCAGACCAAATGGCATTATTGCCCGTCACGCGTCGCTTTATGTTTTTAGAAGAAGGCGATGTTGCCGAGATTTCCCGTACTACTATCAAGGTTTATGATCAAACTGGCGCAGCGGTTGAGCGTGAAGTTGTGGAGTCTGATGTAGAGCATGATGCCGGTGATAAAAGCGGTTATCGCCATTATATGTTAAAAGAAATCCACGAACAGCCAAATGTTATTCGCAATACTTTACAAGGCCGTTTAGGTGAAACAGGCATCAGCCCTAATATATTTGGTCAAGGTGCTGATGCAATATTAGCAGACATTCAACATGTGCAAATTATCGCATGTGGTACCAGCTATCATTCAGGTATGACAGCACGATACTGGTTAGAACAATATGCCAACGTATCGTGTAATGTAGAAATTGCCTCAGAGTTTCGTTATCGAAAATCCTTCGTTCATCCCAATAGTTTGATCGTCACTATCTCACAATCTGGTGAAACAGCCGACACACTAGCCGCACTTAGGCTTGCCAAACAACAAGGTTACTCAGCGAGTTTAGCTATCTGTAACGTACCAGGGTCATCCTTGGTCAGAGAATCAGATCTAGCCTTTATGACCTTAGCAGGAGCAGAAATTGGCGTTGCCTCCACCAAGGCATTTACGACTCAGCTTACTGGTTTTTTAATGTTGACCTTAGCGATTGGCCAACACAACAACATGTGTCAAACAGACCATGACGATATTATAAAAGCACTACATAGCTTACCCGCTAAGTTAGAAGAAACCCTGGCTTTAACTGATGGGATTAAAGAACTGGCTAAAGAATTTGCCGATAAACAACACAGCTTGTTTTTAGGCAGAGGCGATCAATACCCCATAGCAATGGAAGGAGCTCTTAAACTTAAAGAAATATCTTACATCCATGCTGAAGCTTATGCATCAGGCGAACTTAAACACGGGCCATTGGCGTTAATCGACGATGAAATGCCAGTCATAGTAGTTGCACCTAATAATGAACTACTCGAAAAACTTAAATCAAATGTTGAAGAAGTCCGCGCTCGTGGCGGCATTATGTATGTCTTCGCAGACAAAGAGGCTAATTTCAAAAGTGACGATACCATGCGCGTGATCAATGTTCCTCACTGTGCAGCAGCGGTGGCACCCATAATATATACACTACCACTCCAACTACTATCGTATTATGTAGCAATAATAAAAGGAACTGATGTTGACCAGCCAAGGAATTTAGCCAAAAGTGTGACAGTGGAATAACGCATTAAAAACATCGGGTTTGTTGTGGTATTCAAATAATGTTGGAACTTCTTAAATAAAGTTGGAAAGTGACTCCGGTCTCACCGTGGTCACTTTTTGACTATAAAGGTCATGTAGGCCGACAATAAAGTGTCATACTTTACAATTAAGTATCATACTTTTGCTAGCTTCTTAGCTAGTGACCGACTGGCTCCTGTGAGCCTATCACCGGACAGTCAGTGACTTTTCACATTTTAACTGACTCTAACGATAGCGGACTGTCGGTTATTACATTACTTGGTCTATTAGCACACTCGAATTACCCAATTGCTATAGCATTCATCGCCAATACGACGCTGCAACCTGCATAGGCAGTCACACTTTTTGATATAAGGTGTGAGATCTAACTCATACCATTAGTATTTATTGTGTCGGGGGTATTTACACAATTGATAATTTTAGATAAGTCATATTAATTAACTTATTGTTTTTAATGAATTAAATGGTGGCGGCGTGATTTTTGATTTTACTTAATGTGATAGGCAGTAGCCTCTTCCTTTTTTATTTTTAAGCACCGTCTGTGCTGAGCCTTTCTTAATTTGAAGTCCTTACCTCAGGAATAAATTAGCCCTAAGTAGGCTTAACAATTTACATCCGCACACATATATAATAAGCCAAGTGACTTTAAATATTTGATTGACTTGTAATGGGTGTCTACGTAATTACGTTTAGCTTTTCGTCCTTGCTGTTTGCCTGCTTTCCAACTGGAGAAGACGTGGCCGACGCAACCGTTATTAACCAGATGATCGAACATGCAATCAGGCAACAGCCCGATCAGTACATGTGGGTTCACAGAAGATTTAAAACTCGACCTGAAGGCTAGCCGTCGGTTTATTAATCTGCTTTGATTCAAGTCTATTAGTCAATTTAAAATATCAGCTTTGTCTACTGGAAAAATCAACGTCACTGACCTCACCGATCAAGTTTTAAGGTTTATTTAACAACTTCGCTCACATCACATAACTAAAAACGGCCTAATTAAGGCCGTTTGATTCGTAGATATAAAATGAACTAAGAGTATTAATTACGACAAGGTATTCGGCAATTGGTTTGCAAACTCCCCTTGGTAAATAACTCTATTGCAAGTTAGCATGCCAAAACTATTCGCATTTTTGAAAGGTAGTACAAGTTACTTCACCATCACTATCAGCTCTACATTCATAAGCTTTAGTCGGCTTGCATTCTATCGCTTCTTGAAGAGCTACATTCCAAAGGTTCCCTAAACGAATGAAACTAATACTATCCATTTCACTGTTAAACGCCCAGTCGCCGACAATGTTTGAAAGAGCCCTTGGCATGACTGAACCATCCGCGAACCTTGCAGAATCATTTATATAGCTATAATCTCTTGCTAAGTAGCCGTTTTCTACAGTCATGATACCCTCAAAGCTACCTGTTGAACTGTCCTCAAAAGTGACTGTGATTTTCACATCAAGCCCAGCAGATATAACGCCTACAAGTAATGAAGATATCAACTCTGAAAAGAGTGTTTCAATTTGCACCTGGAGTGCTGCACTTTCTGCAAGCCATGCTGCTATATGATCTCTTGACTGCGGTGATATAATAAGCGAAGTGGAAGAGGAGTAGCGATCATCATTGGGAGTGTTAGGTAAATTAGCGGGCACGTTTATTTTTACCGTTTTCGCTTTTGCACTAACATTTAAATATGCGACAAGAACGTTATTTGCAACGCTTGATGTGCCTACCTTGATGGTTCTATCAAACATCTCTCCATTGTTATCAAAGTATTTATCAGAAATATATGTGTGCGCGGTTTTATTTTTATAATCAATCATGGAAAACACATCCCCTTGATCGTACCTCATTGAAATAACCCTAGCTTGGGTATCAACATTAGAACATTTAAAGCCACAGGCATGAACAGGTTCAGCATTCGCATTTGTTCCAATCAAAACTAAAAACACTGCAAACGCAGATATAAATTTTTTATTTGACAACATTACTTCTTTATCCTTAAAAATCCCAAGTCAAAAATTGAAACATTCAATGGCTCCGCTTGAATGCCTTATGCATCTATAAAAACATAGCAACAAAACAATGAAAAATGACCTTACCTTAAATTCAGCATTTTACAAGTAAGCGCGTAATTAAGCGGTACGCTTAGCTATAGTCGACGTCTAGCTGCACATTCAACGGCATTAAATCTGTTAAATCATCATCATGTTGTCGATTAGGCAAGGCTTTAAATAAATGCAGGAAGCCATAGAGGCTGTAACAAATTTTGTGTAACTGCTTATCATAAATTACTCTATTGAGAGTTAAGGATAGGCAGATGCAAATGAACAGAAAAGAACTTGAAGCTTTCGCTAAAGAAGCGGCCAAAGGCATTAAAACTCCGCAA
>OOEE01000057.1_pt1 | contig 12329 bp, 10 predicted proteins | sample 1670541 | NCBI WGS metagenome assembly OOEE01 (sample SAMEA98149918, study PRJEB22522) | marine metagenome | biome: marine biome; feature: marine water body; material: sea ice | place: Arctic Ocean | collected 16-Sep-2015 | depth 1.1 m | reverse complement strand
TAAAACTGGTCATCGGCACTGATGACGTTCATAAATTAATGAAGATCGCCTTCAAATTCAACTTTATCTTTTATAACACGCATTTCATTGTGAATGCGTTCAACTTCTTTTAAACCGATTTCATGGATTTGATCAGAATTAAGATCAGTGGTCGTCGTGCGTTTGAGGGCGACATTATAAAAATCTTCGCCGTCCTTCCATTTCCAAATACCATCTTCAGTAGTAGCTTGGGTTTCGAGTTCGATTAAATGGGCAACAAGTTTTTGATATGCAGGTTTAACCGAATGACTAAGTGCTAAAGTTACCTCATTAATTAAAGCTATTTTGTTAATATCTGTTAATTGGCCGGGCTCTTTTTCGATTAATGCGTTTAATTTCGTGGTGAAGTCTGAAAGCAAAGCACTTGGTTCACCATCATCGAATGGTGCACCTTTAATTATGTTTTTGGCGTCGCGGATCACATGAGGAAATACAAATTTTGGCGGTATAATATTAGCCGCGGTACGTGCTTCTATATTATCAATAAGTTGATCAAATAATTGTGGAACAGCATTCAAACGCGCAATATAATTATTTGCATCCTGAACATTGTCAATTCTATGTTGGTTAATCAACAAAGAAACAACGCTAGAATGACGACCAAACATTTGATTCACAGGATAGTTGTACAAACGCCATTTACTGTCTTCAATCTCTTCTTCCATTAATTGAACCAATAGGTCGTAACTTAGGGCGGTAGCTTCATCAAGTTTAGAACGGTCGAAAGACTTTAGTTCAACAACTTGTTTCTTAGTTATTTCTAGTGACTTATTAGCGAATGCCTCTGATAAATCGTTCCATTCATCTGCACGGTCTTTACGCCCTAGAGAAGTAAGCATTTCAGGGTAACGCTCAACTGACTCCTCAAATATACGTTCAAAGAAAGCATTGGTTCTTTGTGATTCAGAACTCTCAGATTTAGCAGACGCTTGTTTTGCAAGCGTTACTGGCTCAGTTAAAGGGGCCTGGCTTTCTTTTTGGACTGATGATTGGTCACAAGCAGATAGTAATAAAACAGCACTGATGGCTGATGTGTAATATTTAAGCACTAATAATACCTTTGTTTAACTATATTTTTACAAGAGAATAAACGCTATATCTTATAGATGCAACAAGGCTTAAGTTTACTGAATATTGAGTAAAATCATTTTTATTTAAACACTCAGATATGATTCTAGTTAGTTACGACAGGCTTTTTAATCTGTAGATATGACTGATATTCACATTTATAAAATTGATACTTTGAGTCATGCGACAAAAAGACAAATGACTTACTATAGATTTTTTTAGCAAAGACGCTTATTCTGCAGAATGATTAATTATCCTGAGCCTGTGAACATTGCGACGAATTAGAACCCTTTTGAAGCAACAATGTCTAGAAATACAGGATGCTAATGATACCGAGGAGCTACTCCAACCCGTTGCTTATTTTCTAACATCCCTTTATTTTTTTATGGTTATTGCACATTTTTTTCTGCTTCATGAAACGTTCAAATGGGTCCTGATGACTACGGCTTTTATGACTGGGACTGTTTGTCTTACTATTGGGCTTAAAGCATCTAAAATTTTATCGACTTGGCAAAGTTTTATTACCCTCTTAATGACGCTTATGGTCAGTTCAAACAGTTTGTTACATTTATGGTATTCAGGTGATCTAGAACAAAATATCAACATATTTGTATCTATAATTGCGTCAGGTATTGTGTTATCAAACCGCACACACTGGACATACTCAGTTATGTTCAACTGGATTGGATGGATTACAGTCAACATAACGCTTGAAGTGGCATTAACCCAGCATTTTTTTTTCACCATGGCAATGAGCACCCTGCTAAGCTGGTTTGCACATTTAACCAGAAAAAAATTAGTAGAAAAGCAACTCGCACTTGAACAAGAAAGAGATATTGCAATACAACATGAACAAGTTGCGAAGGCTGCGACCGAGGCAAAAAGTTCCTTTTTAGCAAATATGAGTCATGAAATTCGCACACCGATAAACGGGATTATTGGCATGATTGAACTGGTCTCACATTCAAAATTGGATAAAAAGCAAAAAGATTATGTTGCAACAGCGAAGCGCAGTGCTGGGTCGCTGATGATTATCATTAACGATATCCTAGATTTCTCAAAAATAGAGGCTGGTGAACTTAGTATCGAATTAATGGAATTTGACTTAGATCAGCTTTTTACCGAATTGACTCACGACCTACAATCCCAAGCTAACAGAAAAAATTTAAAACTAGAACTTGTTAAGGGAAATGTCCTACAAAATAAAGTCGTAGGCGATCCTTATCGACTCACGCAGATTTTGAATAATTTACTATCCAATGCGATTAAATTTACTCAATTGGGCAGTGTAATATTTACGTATAGTTTAAATGCAATTGACGACCATCTCCGTTTAAATGTTGAAGTAACCGATACTGGCATCGGTGTCAGTGACGATGCACTACCCTACCTCTTTGATTCATTCTCTCAAGCAGATATGTCGACAACAAGAAATTTCGGTGGCACTGGTCTGGGTCTAGCGATCAGCAAGCAGCTCTGTGAACTGATGGGCGGACGTATAACTGCACATAGTAGCTTAGGAAAAGGGTCAGTCTTCCAATTCTCAATTAAATTAGCCTTACCAGATTTAGTTGTAATAAAAGAAGAAAAGTACAACACCTCAAAATATCTTGGTAACTTTTTTAATCTACGAGTCCTTCTAGTTGAAGACAACTTCATTAACCAAGAGGTTATGCATGCTATCTTGAAAAGCCTAAAAATTAAGGTAGATGTTGCGAACGATGGCCTCGAGGCTCTCATGCTGCTGACTCGTTCACAGCCGTCTACATTTGACCTGATACTCATGGATTGTCAGATGCCTAATTTAGATGGTTATGAAGCAACACGCAGAATAAGAGCAGGCGAAGTTGGAGATGAATTTAGAAAAATCCCTATTGCCGCACTCACTGCAAACACAATGAACAATGAAAGAGAAAAATGCCTTGCTGTAGGTATGAACGAATATCTTACCAAGCCAGTGGACACCGAAGACTTAAAACGAATGCTGGCGAAGTATCAGCCAAATTAAAACACTAATAACTAACAAGCTAAAAACAACGAGAATATAATTTTTAGAATAAATGTTTAATTTTACGGAATCGAAGAAGGCTAAAACCACCCCTATTTTCGGATATAGATTAGATAAAAAATATTTGAAATAGACATAAATAAGTGACTTTATTGATGCATCCAGAATTTTCACTTTTTCATAATAGTTTTAGATTGAAAATAATCAAATTTGAACAACATAGGTTTTTTGTTTATTTAGCATGAAATATTGAACCTGAAACTAATATTTTTTTTTGATAGTTTATGGTGATAGTGAAACAAATAATAAAAGCGTCATAGGCTATTTTTAAATAGCAAGTTAATGGCTATACCTGACTACCAACCTGAATTAACTATTAATTCAGTAAATTTTCATACACTGGTGTCCATTGATACTAATTATATGAAAGATAGGGGTGAAATATTAACTTTTTTGGGTTGACACATGTAGGCTGACAACTTATTTACAAGCTTAAGTGTATTCGTTGTGAAGCATTTTTAAGCTTCTGCACTTTAAGCTACATTGGATTAAACAATTCAAATTTATCGATGCAATAACCCTGTAAACAAGCAAAACCAATAAATCTAACGATTCATAGAACAAAACATTGGCTCTGGCCAATGTTCTCTAGAATATTAATTCTTTCGATTAACGACCTAAAATTATATCTGTGAGACCAAATAAGCCATATAGAATAGGTTGGTGAATAAGATAAATAACCAACGAATGTTGACCCAATATAACTAATTTATCTGAAATGGCACTAGTTTTGACTTTAACCTGAAAAAGTTCTTTGTGCATGACAAACACACCAATCAATACCACACCAATCCAAGGGAAGAAACTAACTAGGTCGACCGTACGAGATGGAATGCCTAAATTTGAAACACTCCACTGCCAAACAGGATATAAGTTCAAAATACCACTCCAAAAGCCTACAAAGCAACCAATCCCGATTATCAAAGCAATATAAGGAGCGCGAACAAATAAAACTGAGATAGGCAATGCGACCGTAACAAAGTGTATGATACCAAAATACACCCATGCATTCGGGTGCATAAAGAAGCTGCCCAATGTAATAAACATAGAGACCGCAAAAAGTTTGCTGACAGATTTAATGAGCTTATTTTTGTTGACCGATTTTTGATATGCCGAATAACTACTCATGCCTACAGCCAACAAAAAACTGCTAACAATAACCGCCCTAAATATTATCCATTCGATATCTTTGCTGGTACTAAAGTCCGCCCAGCCAAAAACCGTTAAGTCATAACTAAAATGAAAAATAACCATCAAAACAATTGCTAGGCCTCTGAGTAAATCAATCTCATAACTTCTTTTTCTAGCATTATTTGAAGGATTTATCATATTACTTATCGTGATCCTTAAGCCATTCATTTAAAAGTCTAATTTGACCACATTTATAAGCTGCATAGGTTATGCGTAACGCATTAGACAACATTTCACTGTCAGTCCATTTGGTTTTGTCAGATAACTCTTTGTAGCAATCCATGGCTTGAGCAGTAACATATCCTCTGACCTGTTTTTTACCCTTGTCTTTTTGTTTATCTCTAAAACGTTTTTGTTTCTCAGCGTTAGCACTGCGTTTAATTATGCTCATATTGTTTTAATAGTCATTCGTATAGGTTTAATTTGGCTAAAAGTTAAATATATCACTGTTCAGAGTTGTTTAGCTTACAACTGTTCGCTAAATTACCCTTCTCAGATTATTAAGGCAATACATAGAATGACAGAACAACAAAATAGTTTCACGAGAGAAGAACTTCTATCCTGCAGTACAGGTGAATTATTCGGTCCAGGAAATAGCCAACTTCCAGCACCCAATATGTTAATGATGGATCGCATTGTCGAGATTCACGAAACAGGTGGTTCCCATGGTAAGGGTTATATCATTGCAGAGCTTGATATTACACCCGACCTTTGGTTCTTTGCATGTCATTTCCCTGGCGATCCTGTTATGCCAGGTTGCCTTGGCTTAGATGCTATGTGGCAATTAGTTGGATTTTTCTTAGGTTGGTCTGGCGGACCGGGTAAAGGTAGAGCATTAGGCGTCGGTGAGGTTAAGTTCAAGGGACAAGTGTTGCCAACAGCTAAAAAAGTCACTTATCGGATCGATTTGAAACGCGTAATCAAGCGTAAACTGTTTATGGGTTTAGGCGACGGCACAGTTGAAGTTGACGGTAGAGTAATTTATGAAGCTAAAGACTTGAAAGTAGGCTTGTTCCAAGACACCAGCAGCTTTTAATAATACGCTAAACATTAAAGCCCCAATGTGGGGCTTATTTATTATCGACTGACTATTCCAATACTTCTATCACCGATGGCTTCTCGCCACCCTCCTAGCCATTCATATCGTGCACCTGATGTCTGGAATGGACATTTCTCTTTTGAACGACCTGTAATGCCTGCTTGGTAACCTTTAGAATGCGCCCTTGAAAGCTTATCTCTTTTTTGTCTCTTCATTGAGTTTCCTCTTTTGAATGATTACTTACCTGTGGACTTGATAGCCACATATTAGAGATAGTGTATATTGGTGTTTGGTTCAATAATAAATGACACTTAAAGCATTTGACATTATTTAACCTATTGAATTTGTGTGTTTTTTGTACAAAAATAAATTTGTATGTAAACCAAACGTTTTAAAGTTATTTGTTATAAAGGTCTGATGACTATAGTTAATAGATTGTAAAATAAAAACCCGCCTGAAGGCGGGTTAGTAAAGTAACTATAGAGTCAGTTTAGACATACTTTTTGAAACGTCTCCAACACAAAATAAGTGCTCCGAAAGCTAACATCCAGGTCACACTAGCACCTTGTCTCTCTCTGTTTATTTCATCAATTATAGAGTCACACTTATCTATTTCACCACCGGGTATCAGCTCTAATTTGACTGCAGTCACCAGTTCAACTTGGATTTCATTTCCTGCTGAGTCTAATAAAATCTCACCTCTTGAATCTCTTGCAGAGCCAGAATATAATGCAGTCGCCGCTATTTCGTTGTTATCATTAATACTATTAGCTTGAACTATTGTGTAAGGTGAATCACAACTAATTAACTCTCTAATACCATAAAACTGTTCTTCAGCAATATCATATAAAAAGCCTTCATTTCGGCGACCAGTTAGAGAAGCATCCACTTCTCCATAACCAACAACCATACCATTGTTATTGATATCTAAAGCAATACTTGAAGAGCCCAAGAAATAGTCGTTTGGGAAAGTTGTTTCACCTAACAACATATCGTGAACAAAAAACTTTCTTCTATTTGTTCCGTTAACAGATTTAACCTGATGACCCACAACAAAATTATCGTTATTAATATCCGCGGCTGAACTAATAGTGTTTGATGAACGTGCAACATTACTATCAGGTTCTGGAGTAATGTTGATAATTTCATCTTGGTCAAATATGACGGCAAAATTTCTAACAGCTGTGACGTCATTTTCAGTATATTGCCCGTTTGAAACACCCACAGCAATTCCGTTATCATTTATTGCAAATGCTTGACTGCTATAATTTGAAGCGTCATCTGCATCTGGCTCAAAGAGTATGCCTAACTCTTTGGTGTCGAGTAGGTTTCCTTGCCCGTCTAATTGCCAAATTAACCCTCTCAACTGAGCGAAACTGGTGGCAGAACCAGTGAATGAGCTAATGATGCTATTGATACAGGATTCTAATGGAACATCACCTCTCAATTCGTCATCTTCGCAGTTAGCTAAACTTGTTTCTAAGGAATCCGATACGATTAATGTGGAGCCATATCCTATTACTTGATTACTTTCATTAATGCCATAGGCTTCACTAATTCCACCCGCTGATGTCATCGGTGCTGGCAAGCCAACAACAGTATTACCAAGATTAACAAATGCTCGTATACCAAAATCATGTAATACGAAGGTGACGTTTTCACCACTTTCAAGCGTGTAATCAAGATTGCTGTAGAAACCTTCACCGGTGCCTACCGAAAAGCCTGAGTCATTAACATCTCTAACAAGCGTAGTTGAATTAAAAGTAAACTCATTATCTTGGTCAGAAAATTGATCAAAGCCTGGAATATAAGTAGTTTCACTTTCCGATGCTAAAAAACCCACTGAATTAGCTATTTGCTGAGAATTCTGAGTACCATCAGCAGCCTTTATTAAGGACAATAATATTTCATAATCCGTACTATTAAAGTTGCCGATTCTAGCAGATTCAACGTCAGTTAAAACGTTCGTTAACGCTTCTGAATCAAAATCGAGTAAATCTAGATCAATCGGAATGTTAAACGCACCTGTCACATTGACAATGATATTGCCGTCTTCGCCAATTGCGCTGGGGAAAGTACTTTGTCCTTTATCAGTAACAGGTAATTCAACTACTCTGTACCTAGCTGCTTGGCTAACAGGAGCCACAATGAGGGCTAAGGATAGTGTGGCGGCAAGCCTTGTTTTAGTCATGTATAATTAATCCTACTTACTGCTAATATGTTAAATGGTAACGTCTATTCGTTATCTACTATTTGGTCATACCTTCAATCTCATCCCACCTTTCATACGTTTGTTTTAGCGTTTGCTCTGCATCAGCTAAATCTGCAAGTATTGGATCTGATTTTGACGATTCTTGCGAAAAAAAGTTAGGATGGTTCACTAACTTTTGAAAATCTTCAACCTTAGTTTCAAAACTTTCAATTTTCAAAGGCAATGATTCTAATTCAAGTTGTAACTTATATGATAACTTTTTACCCTTTGATTCTGGCGGAATGTTTTTAGGACTCTGGGTTTTTGATTTAGTTTCAGACTGAGATGATTTTTGTGTCAACTGCTGTGAATACCAATCGCTGATGTCGGTGCAACCACCAACAAACTCTCTCACTACTCCATTTCCTTCGAAGAAATAACTAGACGTCACTACGTTATCAACAAACTCCCTATCGTGACTAACCAAGATAACTGTGCCTGGATAATTGCATATAGTATCTTCTAATAATTCGAGTGTTTCCACGTCTAAATCATTTGTAGGCTCATCTAGAATAAGCATATTGCTGGGTCTTAACATCAATTTTGCTAATAACAAGCGATTTTTTTCACCACCCGATAAGGACTTAACTGGGGAATTCACTCTCTCAGGCGTAAACAAGTAGTCTTGTAAATAGCTCATAACATGTTTTGTTTTGCCATTTATGGTGACTTCACGTCTACCATCAGCAATAGCGTCAATGACTTTAAGTTCGCCATCTAATTGATCACGGTGTTGGTCAAAATATGCCACCTCAAGTTTTGAGCCTGACTTTACCAAGCCAGAAGTAGGGGATAATTGGCCTAATAACAGTTTAATAAGGGTACTTTTACCACAGCCATTTGGCCCTACCAAGGCTAATTTTTCGCCTCTTTGTATCGTCGTCGTTAACGAGCCAACAATCAATTTTTCAGCGATGGTATAATGTAAGTCTTCAGTTTCAAAAACAATTTTACCTGAACTTTTAGATTCGCTAACACTAACTTTTGCAGTACCTAATTTGTTGGCTCTTTGCGAACGTTCGGTTCTTAATGCTTTGAGAGCACGAACTCGTCCTTCATTTCGTGTTCTACGAGCTTTTACGCCCTGTCTTATCCATGTTTCTTCTATGCTCAGCTTTTTATCAAACAACGCATTCTGGGTTTCTTCAACTTCTAAATCATGTGCTTTTTGGTCAAGATAGGTCTGATAATTACCAGGATAACTAACCAGATTTCCACGGTCCAAGTCGATGATTCGACTGGCGACTTTACGGATAAAGGCCCTGTCATGACTCACAAATACCACAGCACCAGCATAACCGATGATGGCATCTTCAAGCCATTTGATCATATCAATATCTAGGTGGTTAGTGGGCTCATCCAATAACAAAATATCTGGCTCGCTTGCCATGGCTTTTGCTAGCGCAGCTTTTCTTCTCCAACCACCAGATAAGTTACTTAGTTGTTGATTAGGGTCAAGCTGAAGCTTAGTCAATACTGCCTGAATACGTTGCTCAAGTTGCCAACCGTTATGGTGGTCAAGCTGAGTTTGAAAGAACTCTAGTTTAGACATGTTAGCATCAGACGGGTCTTCAGCGACTAAATCTGCCGTATGAAAGTATCCTTTAAGATATTCACCGACTTCTGCCAACCCCTCAGCCACGTAGTCAAACAAACTACATTGCACGCTTGCGGGTGGGTCTTGTGGTAAACGAGAAATTTTTACCTCTTTGTTTACCAAACGTTGACCGTCGTCTAGTTTGATATCTGCTTCAATCACTTTTAACAAAGTAGACTTACCGCAACCATTGCGGCCAACTAAACACAATCTTTCACCAGGGTGAATGACTAGTTCGATACCATTTAATAAAGGGGGATGGCCAAGAATGATACTGGCATTTTTTAACTGCAATAAACTCAACGTAAAAACTCACCTAATTGAAAAAAATCGAATGGCCAAGGCAATTCATTATGTATATCTTCACGGTATAACACCGGAATTCGAGCACCATATAAATGGTACAAATCTGAGTTCGCTCGCACATCTACTTTTTTAAGAGAAGAAGCGGCATTTTCACTTACTTTTTCGAGTAGGGCTTCAGCTTCATCGCACAAACCACAACCCTGTCCTGTATATAAGATCAATTTATACAATTTAACACACTCTACTGTTTAACCAGAGACCAACAATGATGAATTTTAGGATTACGCTGAAAATCATCTGGCAAAGTTTGCTGGGAAATATTTTCTATGCTTAATCCCAAACCAATTAATGCAATCTCGTCTAACTTAAACTGGCGTAAATTGTTTGAAAACAATATTTCACCACCAGGGTTGAGACAAGTTAATGCATCGGTAATTAAGGCAATATGATCTCTTTGCACATCCCATGTTCCTTCCATACGTTTTGAATTAGAAAAAGATGGAGGATCAATAAACATTAAATCATATTTACCATTATGTCGGTTTAACCAAGTCAAGCAGTCGGCTTGAATAAATTCATAAGCCCCTGTTAACTTATTTATCTTAAAATTTTCTTTTGCCCAATCAATATAAGTATTCGACATATCCACTGTGGTCACAGATTTGGCACCACCTAAAGCTGCATGCACAGAAAAGCTTCCGGTGTAGGCAAATAAGTTCAGCACGTCTTTGGCTTCAGATTTTTTTTGAAATAATTGGCGAGTCATTCTGTGGTCTAAAAATAAACCTGTATCTAGGTAGTCATATAAATTGACCTGAAATTTTGCACCGTTTTCAAATACTTCAATAGTTTCTTTGCGTTGCGATACTTTCTGATACTGGTTTTTACCTTTTTGTTGCTCTCTGACCTTTAGAATGATTTTACTTGCATCGATACCTGTGACCTGAGGCAACGACATCATCACTTCTTGTAACCTTCTTTTAGCTTTTTGTTCAGGCACATCTTTAGGAGCCGAATATTCTTGCACAACTAAGTAATCAGCGTATTTGTCCACTGCCACGTTATATTCAGGTAAATCTGCGTCATAAATACGGTAACAGTTGGTGTTTTGACTTTTTAGCCATTTAGTAGTTTTGACTAAGTTTTTACCTAAACGATTGGCGAAATCGTCATTGATTGTTTTATTTTCTCTAACCTGACAGTTTTTTTCGTCTAATTCATAGTTAACTAACAAACATTCCAACTTACCGTTCATCAGCTTGTATTCTTTTTTAGCCGATAATTTCATCTGTCGTAATAAATTACGGTCAGATGTTAATAAGGACAGGTGCCATGTTTTAAATTCTTGCTTTAACCAGCTTCCCCATTTCTGAAATGTAGGAATAAGTTGAGTTGTTTCACTTAATCTCTCGCCATAAGGCGGGTTGCTCACCATATAACCAGTGGGTAAATCTGACGAAGTTAATTGACAAGCATCTTGGTGAGTAAATTTAATAAAATCTGCAACACCAGCTGATTCGGCGTTTTCTCTGGCAACAGATAATATCGAGGCATCAATATCATTCGCCCAAATAGAACCATTGTGAGGCTTTATTGCTAATTCAGCTTCTTTAACCAAATTGTCCCAACTAGAACGATCATGCTCTTTCCATGCGTCAAATCCCCATGACTGTCGTTTTAAACCTGGTGCTATGTTTGCAGCCATCATTGCCGCTTCAATAGCAATGGTACCAGCTCCACACATGGGATCTATTAATGGCGTTAGCATATTTTTTGGCCAACCGCTTCTGATTAGCATAGCACTGGCTAAATGTTCTTTTACGGGAGCGATACCTGTTTTAGTGCGGTAGTGTCTTTGATGTAAACTTTGACCTGATAAATCAATATAAACGCCTAAAATGCTCCGCCACATCCGAGCTTGAATTCTAATGTTAGGTAATATTTTACTAACAGAAGGACGTTCATCGAAAAAAGTTGAAAACTGATCAACGATAGCATCTTTTACCCTTAACCCGCCGAACTGAGTATTGTTGATGCTTTGATTAGTTCCAGTAAAGTCCACCATAAAGGTATCACCTACACCAAAATGTGTTGGCCAATTTGCTTGGTCAGTGACTTTATAAACATCGTCAGCCGTATTAACTTCACCTTCAGCAAGCTTGACAAGTACTCGATTTGCCAGACGCGACCAGATACAGACTTTATAAGCGTCAGCAAGCTCGCCACTGAACAATACTTGTCCTGGTTTAGATTTTAGTACCACACCTGGACATATCTGTGCTATTTCATCTAACAGCATTCCGTCTAAGCCCTTAGACGTAGTGATCAAAAATTCGAAATTACTTTCGGACGACATACATAGACTCATAGCGCGGCTCAAGATACTCGTAGTTTAAAACGGTCGCGATTATACGGTAAATACCGACCAAGCGCATGTTTAATCGGTATTTAAAGGGGCTAACTTTTAATATTATGGAGATCTAACCTCCAAAATTTATCTATCAGTTCAGTTTAAACTATGCAGTTAGTTGAGAACTTGTTTCTAACGATAGAGGTTCAAGGCGATTTTTTGCTACCTTAATTAAATCAAACTGATTTAATAATTTGGTCTCGTTTAATTGTAGATTAATCGAAATCAGCATACATGAGGCTAAAACGTTTTCGTCAATTAAAACCAACACAACACCTGAATTAAATTTATTGGTCACTCTTGCTAACCTATGATGAAAACCAAAAGACTCAATCTCATCTAAAAACCAACTCTTAGGCG
>OOEE01000055.1_pt1 | contig 12384 bp, 9 predicted proteins | sample 1670541 | NCBI WGS metagenome assembly OOEE01 (sample SAMEA98149918, study PRJEB22522) | marine metagenome | biome: marine biome; feature: marine water body; material: sea ice | place: Arctic Ocean | collected 16-Sep-2015 | depth 1.1 m | reverse complement strand
GTGGAGCTTGTCAGGAAAGATTAGAAGCGTTTACTGAAAATGGAATAAGTGATCCCTTGGAGTATGAGGGATAACGTTACTGCAAAACGTCGTGCAACTTAAATAAAAATTATAATCATAACGATACAAGGTATTGAGAGCACAAAACAATGAACATATTATAGATAAGAATATTACTATGTCTGGTGCTGGTGCTTGTGTTTTTCTTTACCTTTTTTATTAATGGCGTCTTGCGACGGTTGTCCTGGAGCCGCCTCCGAATCAAAACTTACTTCACCTAGCATGGCTACAAGAATTTGATCTTAACACTTAGTTTACTTTTCAACTTGCTGAATAAAGTAACTAAGCTCTTTTATTAGATGTCTTAAAACAGGGTTTAAGCGAGTGTTTTTACCGTTCATCACGAACAGCTCATGACTAAATTCAAATAAATTGTTTCCAACCGGCACCAGTCCTAAGCCTGCCGCTTGATTGCTGAGTACATAATCTGGTAAAAGCCCCACATATTCGCCAGTCATTATAGCTGATAAACACGCATCGTAAGAGTCGGAGAAGGTTTGAATAGCCATTCGCGTGTCACCAGAAATATAATTTGCTGAGGACAAACCAGAAATACCGATTGCTGGGTAATCTCCAATTTTAACATTGTCAGGTAGACCATCTCGGTATTTTGCTAAGGCATGAGAAGCGGCGCAATATAATCTGCCTTTACATTCCACATCTACAGGATGAAAAGTAACAGATTCAGGTTTAACCATATCGTAAGTCGATAACACTAAATGACACTCCCCAGATAATGCAGCGTGCTCGACTTCGTTATACAAACGAGTTTGAATATTTACATGAATATCACTGAATTTTTTCATAGTACTTTTAACAGATTTACTAACTGCTAAGTGATATGAAAGCGGTAAACCCGCCATCATCACTAAGGTGATATGCCCTGAGTAATCGTCATGTAGACTTTTTAAATTAAATACAAAGTTATCGAAAGAATTGAAAATACGTTTAGTTTCCTGAAAAACCACTTCACCTTCTTTGGTCATCTGAAAACCACCACGGCCACGGTGGCATAGAACTAAATCTAGGCGTTCTTCAAGCTTTTTGATGGCAGCACTGATATTTGGGCGTTGCATGCGTAAAACAGGCTCAGCTGCAGTGAAACCATTACATGAGGCTACAGCGAAAAATACACGAAGTAATTTGATATCAGATTCTTGAAGACGGTTCAACATTACAGTACCACTTATAGATATAGTTGTGATTATAGGTATAGAAATTTATACTAAGGTGTATATTAGGAAAGCCGCAGCCGGATTACAATGGAAATTTATCAGAACAACTAAAACAGCAGTGTTGAGGAAAAACAAACATTATATTTATAACACAAATGGTTGAAGAAACTTGACCAGAAATAACAAGGGAATTGCGCTGGTTATTGTATTGAAAGAAAAGCCATATAATTATTAAACATTAATATTGTTATTCCACTTCATAAGACTAGTTAATTCGATACTCCTTTTTCCTCAATCCTAATTCTCCTATTCTTCATTGTGCTAAAGGGTTTGTTATTTAATCTTCGAGCAGCCTAACCGTTGTTCTAAACAGCATATGGCATCAGCAAGATACTAAAATAATATTATATTGCCGATGCCATGTAGATTAAACGTTTTAAATATATTAGGAATTTTTTACTATTTGAGCCCGATAAGCTTCTATGTCATCACGCAGATTCGCCGCTTTTTCAAACTCTAGGTCTTTTGCAGCTTTAAACATCACTTTTTCAAGCTCAGTGATTTTTTGCAAGAGTTGCGGTGTACTAAGTGAATTATATTTTTTGCTCGACTCACCCACTAATCTAAGTTTAACTTTACTATCAGAATCGCCATCTCCCACGTCCATGATATCGGTAATGGGTTTATTCATCTGCGTAGGAATAATTCCATGTTTAAGATTATAGGCACGTTGTATTTCTCGTCGTCTGTCAGTTTCTTCAATAGCTCGCTGCATCGAACCGGTGATCCTGTCTCCATACAATATTGCCCGACCGTTAAGATGTCGCGCTGCTCGGCCCATCGTCTGAATTAAAGACTTATCAGAACGCAAAAATCCCTCTTTATCCGCATCAAGAATTGCCACTAACGCCACCTCTGGCATGTCGAGCCCTTCTCTAAGCAAGTTGATCCCAACCAACACATCAAATTTACCTATACGCAGATCTCGAATAATCTCAATACGTTCTACCGTGTCTATATCTGAGTGTAAATAACGGGCCTTCACACCGTGTTCATCAAGGTAATCACTTAAGTCTTCAGACATACGTTTAGTTAACGTAGTTACTAGCACTCTTTCATTGGCCGCTACACACTTATGAATCTCAGAAAGTAGATCATCAACTTGAGTACCTACTGGTCTTATTTCTATTTCTGGATCAAGTAACCCTGTAGGGCGAACTAGTTGCTCAATTATATCGTCCGGTACGGTCGCTAGTTCGAATTTACCAGGCGTAGCAGACACGTAGACCGTTTGTGGCGCAATTTGCTCAAACTCTTCAAATTTTAAAGGCCTGTTATCTAATGCTGAAGGTAATCTGAATCCATATTCTACTAATGTTTCTTTACGAGACCTGTCACCCTTATACATAGCCCCAATTTGTGACACAGTGACATGGGATTCATCAATAAACATTAATCCGTCAGATGGAAAATAGTCAATTAAAGTGGGTGGTGGATCGCCAGGGTTTCGGCCTGATAAATATCGAGAATAATTTTCAATACCCGAGCAATACCCCAGCTCTTGCATCATTTCCATGTCAAATTGACAGCGCTGAGACACACGTTGCTCTTCTACTAATTTATTAGCTGATTTAAGTTGCTCACGCCTTTCTTTCAACTCAACTTTGATATGTTCAATTGCATCAATTATTTTTTGTCTGGGCGTAACATAATGAGTTTTTGGAAAAACAGTGGCTCGGGTTACCGTTTTTTCCACAGCGCCCGTAAGGGGATCAAAAATGCTGATACGCTCGACTTCTTCGTCGAACAACTCCACTCGGATAGCATGACGCTCAGAGTCAGCAGGGAATACATCAATTACGTCACCGCGAACTCTAAACGTACCTCGGTCAAACGCAACATCATTGCGAGTATATTGAATTTCAACTAAACGTCGCAAAATGTCTCGTTGATTCATAATATCGCCTTGACGAAAATGTACCAACATTTTCATGTAAGAATCAGGATCGCCCAAACCATAAATAGCAGACACACTAGAAACAATAATTACGTCGCGTCTTTCCATAAGAGATTTAGTCGCTGATAAACGCATTTGTTCGATGTGTGCGTTTATCGATGAATCTTTTTCAATAAAAGTGTCGCTCGAGGGCACATAAGCCTCAGGTTGGTAATAGTCGTAATAAGATACAAAATATTCCACTGCGTTATTTGGGAAAAACTCTTTCATCTCACCGTAAAGTTGAGCCGCTAAGGTTTTGTTATGCGCCAATATCAATGTTGGCCGCTGCACCTTTTCAATTACGTTAGCCATAGTAAAGGTTTTTCCTGAACCAGTGACACCCAATAATATTTGTCGTGCTAAGCCATTCTCTAGGCCCTCAACTAACGCTTTTATTGCTTTGGGTTGATCGCCAGCTGGTGAATAACTGGATGATAATTCAAATGCTCTACTCATAAATCTTATTTACTCAATACATTTTGTTTAAATCGAGAGGCGAGGATGGTTTTACACCATATAAAGGCAATACAACCGACAGCTAAATTTGCCACTACTCCCGCCCAAAAAAGTCCAGGTAACTCAAACCAATGACTACCTAAAAGAGAAAAAGGCACAAAAAATACAAATAAACGCATTGCATTCAATGATAAAGCTGACATCGGCATATGCATGGCATTAAACGATGAATTAGTCAAAATAGTCACTCCTTGCGTACCGTATCCCAAAGGTACAACCACTAAAAACAGTACTATGATCGAAATGACTTCTGGCTCATTACTAAATATATTGGCAATGACGTCTGATAAAAGAACCAATATGCCAAATATAATTAGCTGCCATACAATCACAAATTTGACACATAAACTGTAAGCTTGTTTTACTCGGTCAATATTATTTGCGCCAAAATTCTGACTAATAAAAGGGGGTAGTGACATCGATAATGACAGTACTACTATACTGGCAATAGATTCTAATCGACCACCCACTCCCCAAGCAGCGACTGCTTGAGGGCCATAACCTGCGACAAATGCGGTCACTATTCCAGCTGAAATAGGCGTTAACATATTCGCACCGGCGGCAGGTAAACCAATTTTTAATATGCCACCCGTGCTACGTTTTAATTCTTGCCAGTTGAGAAGTCTATTTTCAATTAATTTTCGTTTGATGGCCAACACATACAAAATATAGAACAAGCCAACAGCCCAAGCGACGAGAGTAGCGATGGCTGCGCCTTGGATCCCAAAGGCAGGTACTGGTCCCCAACCAAATATAAGAATAGGATCGAGGACCACATTGATAAGGCCTCCAAAAGCCATCACATAACTCGGCGTCTTGGTGTCACCATAAGCACGTAACACACTATTACCCACCATAGGCATTGCCAAAAACACCCCTGCGCCGTACCACACCAACATATATTTTGTAATCAAACTCAACTGATTTTCATCTGCGCCCATCAGCCGAAAGATTGGTTCCAAAGTTACAACGCCAAAAACAGCAAAAACAATCGCTAACACCATAGTCAACATTAACGCACCTGTTGCCGTCTCCTTTGCTTGGCTGTGTTGTTTTGCTCCAAGTAATTTAGCAATAACAGCTGAAGTACCTATTCCCAAACCAATATTTAAACTGATAACAGTGAAGGTAACCGGAAATGTAAAACTAATGGCAGCAAGTTCTTGGGTACCTAACATACCAATAAAAAAGGTATCTACCAGTCCGAATGTCATTAAAACAACCATACCCACTATTGTAGGCAAGGTCATTTTACGTAGCGTGATGGTAATATCATTGTTAAGCAAATCTGGAGGAGATGTTTTTTTAATGCTTAAAGTCAATATTACGCTCTCTCAATTGAAGGTATTGATGAATAAGATGGCCGACTAAATCTAAATAACGTGACAAGATTTTAAATCTAAAAATGTTGACAATAATGTTAACAAAATTGTTGAGTTTTTAGCTGAACCACAACGATATATATAATACGCGATTTTTTCTTCATATCTCTTATATTTGAGTGTATTAATATTACTTAGTTGTTACCAAAGTAAGTCGACGCTATCTGTAAATTTTTGAATACACATGAACATAAATTTATTGACAGTTTATATTTTATCCAAGTGTCACGACACAAAATAAATTTTATTGTATTGGTAACAATTAATTCAAATTGAAAAAAATAAACTATCAATCACGTATAACTTTCCTTTTCTGTTTAAAAACAACACACAACAAAATTTCCACATAATTCGCAATATCTTTTTTTAAAAAAAGCTAAGTGTAACTAAAACATATCCAATTGTTTTAGTTGCACTTTTTAAAATAAGACCATGTTTTTTACTTCAACTCTTGACTTTGAATTGATGTGTATTTTTTATTTCTAACAATTTAATCCACAAACTTATCCACAAGATTCGTGGATAACTGCCCTCGCCCTTTAGTTGGCGTACATTGGAACCTCTATGTGATTTCATTTCGGTTAGTACTTACCAACCTTTTGTATAGCCAACGAAGGTAAACTTTTGCTAAACACTGTATTTATATACAGTGATCAATAATTCATTAATAACAAATTGTTATAACGAAATCAAAAAATAGTCTTTGAATAAATGACAAATTGACATGCTAAAACCGAGTGATTTTAGAGCAATAAAACGATGTATTTTTTTATGTGTTGGTAATACGTACAGATTGTGTGAAAGTTTAAAATATATAGATAAAAACTCACTTTGAGTATTGACAGCAGGCGCTATGCTCATTAGTATTCTGCCCCGTCGAAAAGCACCTTGACTTACAACTTAGTCAGCTTTGAGGCACTAAGTATAGAATTCCCCCTTAGCTCAGCTGGTTAGAGCGACGGACTGTTAATCCGCAGGTCCCCTGTTCGAGTCGGGGAGGGGGAGCCAAAATACTTGTAGTTAATTAAATATCTAAAAAATATTGAATTGAATTCCCCCTTAGCTCAGCTGGTTAGAGCGACGGACTGTTAATCCGCAGGTCCCCTGTTCGAGTCGGGGAGGGGGAGCCAATTCAACACACATCTATCACTCCTTTATTCTATTTATTTCATCAATATTCTCTTTTATATAGCAAACTTTCGAATATCGAGTTGTTAATGGATGCTTAAACAAAGATAATGGTCCTGCATTAATAACTCCTGGCTTATATCTACTCTTCATGACCGAATTCCTATTACTACTAATCGGCACTGTGCTGGTAAACAACTTTGTGTTGGTTCAATTCTTAGGCCTATGTCCATTTATGGGGGTATCTGGAAAATTAGAAACCGCTATTGGAATGTCTATGGCCACGACGTTTGTATTAACACTCGCCTCACTTTCAAGCTACTTAGTTGAACACTACATACTGCTTCCACTCGGCATAGGTTACTTGAGAACGCTGAGCTTTATTTTGGTGATTGCCGTCGTTGTGCAGTTTACTGAAATGGTGGTTCACAAAACCAGCCCAACCTTATACCGCTTGTTAGGCATATTTTTACCACTCATCACCACCAACTGTGCAGTGTTAGGCGTTGCATTACTAAATATCAACCAACAACACAATTTTGTTGAATCAGTCATTTACGGTTTTGGTGCAGCAGTGGGGTTTTCTTTAGTACTTATATTATTCTCTGCAATGCGTGAACGTTTGGCCGTAGCTGACGTACCTAAACCATTTAAAGGAGCTTCTATAGGCATGGTCACTGCAGGTTTGATGTCTTTAGCTTTTATGGGCTTCACTGGTTTGGTAAAATTTTAGTGTCACTAGGTTTTGCTATTCTAACGGCTCTATTAGCCATTGGTCTGTTGGCACTGGTTTTTGGGTTGATACTTGGCTTTGCGTCGGTGAGATTCAAAGTAGAGAGCGATCCTTTAGTCGAACAAATCGATCAAATACTTCCGCAAACCCAATGTGGCCAATGTGGATATCCGGGATGCAAACCCTATGCGCAAGCAATTGCTGATGGTGACGAAATAAATAAATGCCCTCCGGGTGGCGATGTCACCATAAAAAAATTAGCTGACCTGATGGGTGTAGAAGCCAAGTCTTTGGACGCTGCACATGGTGAAGAAGATATTAAGAAGGTTGCATACATTCGTGAAGACGAATGTATTGGTTGCACAAAATGTATTCAGGCCTGCCCTGTTGACGCCATATTAGGTGCGGCTAAACAAATGCATACCGTAATTGTAGACGAGTGCACCGGGTGTGACCTATGTGTAGACCCCTGCCCTGTTGATTGCATCGATATGTTGCCCATGGCAAGTAGTGCCGCATCTTGGCGTTGGGATATCGCTGCCATTCCTATTAAGCAAATAGGTTAGACGAGAATTATGCTAAATAACTTTGACCACATTATTGAAAAATTAGACAACCATGAATTATGGGACTTCCCTGGTGGTGTATTTCCTGCCGAGCGTAAAACGCTTTCTAATCAGACCCCAATACAGAGATTGTCTATCCCAGAGCGTTTGTATGTAACAGTAAAACAACATATCGGTGTCGAAGGTCACCTAATTGTTGAAGTAGGTCAAAAAGTGCTCAAAGGCCAAGCATTGACTAAAAGCATGAACCCGTTTGCAGTACCTATTCATGCCCCCACTTCTGGCGAAGTTACAGCAATCGACAAACACGTATCAGCCCATCCGTCTGGTTTACCGGAATTGACGGTGCAAATAAGCAGCGACCAACAAGACAAATGGACTCAGCTTATCCCTTTGTTCGATTATCAAAACCAACCGAAAATGCAAGTGTTATCAGCGATTTGTGATGCTGGTATCAGCGGTATGGGTGGAGCTGGATTTCCTACGCATATTAAGTCTTCGCCAAAAAAAGACGTCGATTTTTTAATCATTAACGGCATTGAATGTGAACCTTACATTACCTCTGATGATCGTTTAATGCGTGAACATGCTTGGCAAATAAGACAGGGTATAGATGTGCTGTGTCATCTTATTAAACCCAAACATGTACTTATTGGCATAGAAAACAACAAACCTGAAGCCATCGAAGCGATGCAAGTGGCGTGTCGAGAAAATCCTAATTACCGTATCTGTAATGTGCCAACTAAGTATCCTGCTGGTGGCGAGAAACAGCTGATACAAGTGTTAACCAATAGAGAAGTGCCTGCCAAAGGGTTACCTGTTGATGTGGGTGTCATTATGCATAATGTGGGCACGTGTTTCGCCATAGCTGATGCCATTTTTTCGGGTAAACCACTTATTGAACGTGTGGTCACTATTACAGGTGAAGCCACAGAAAAACCTGGTAATGTTTGGGCACTTATTGGCAGCCCTGTTGCCCACCTTTTAGCACATTGTGATTACAAGCAGGCAGTTCAGAATCAACCTAACATTATTATGGGCGGTCCCATGATGGGCTTTAGTATGATAAATGATTTGGTGCCTGTAGTAAAAACCACCAACTGTATCTTGGCGCCGACTGACAATGAAATGGCAGGTAACAACGAACAAGCCTGTATTCGCTGCAGTGCATGCGCAGATGTTTGTCCTGCAAGCTTGTTACCACAACAATTGTTTTGGCATTCAAAAGCCAACGAACTAGAAAAAGCTCAAGAGTATAATTTATTTGATTGTATCGAATGTGGTGCCTGTGCCTATGTATGTCCCAGCGAAATACCTTTGGTTCACTATTACCGCATAGCAAAATCTGAAATAAGAGTAGAACAAGAAGACAAACAAAAATCAGACAAAGCACGAGGCCGCTTCGAAAAACGTGAGGCGAGATTGATTGCAGAGCAGCAAGCCAGAGACGAAAAACATCGTTTAGCCGCGGAGTCTAGAAAACAAGCCATGGCCGGAAGCGGCAACAATGCTAAAGACAAGATTGCAGCAGCCCTAGCCAGGGCAAAAGCCAAGAAACAGGTTTCCAGCGCCGCAGATGACAAACTAACAGAACCAACCAAAGTCGCCCCTGCTAGTGATGCCCAAGAGACAATTCGAGCTAAAGAAACCGAACCATCAACAAAATCAGTCAGTTCGAATCAACGCGTTCAAGCAGCCATCGAGCGGGCAAAAGCAAAAAAAGCGGCGTCTGAAGTTCCAGTTACTACTGCTAAGCCTGAACCTGTTCTAAAAGATAATAAAAACGTGACTGAATTAAATAAAAAAATCATTCAGAAACAACACAACGACTTAGATGATGAACGAGTAGATGAAGGGGCGACTGAACAACTTGCCAAAGTCAATAATCAAGTGCAAGTTGAAGTCAAAAATACTGTTATTCCGGAAGATGTGACACCACACCAACAAGAGCAACAAGAGCAACAACAAGTTAAAGCTGACAACAAACAAGCTAGAATTACTGCTGCAGTGGCCAAGGCTAGAGCGAAACGTGATGCACAAAAAATCACAAACAATCAAGGTACGTCTGATAAAACAGCACCAGCACAAAAGCTGAACAACACCGAAACTGATAATCCAGTGGATCTAGTAAATATAGAAGAACAACAAGTGGAAATAAAAAAACGCAAAATTGCTGTTGCTGTGGCAAAAGTCAATGCAAAAAAAGCGGCTGAAAAAGCGGCTGAAAAAAATGATCCGCTTTTATGAGATTTAGATTAGCGAGTTCACCGCACCAGCATATTCGTCGTGATACCGGACAAGTAATGCGCTTGGTCATTTATGCCATGATACCCGGCATATTATTACAGACTTGGTTTTTTGGTTGGGGCACTATCATTCAGATTGTGCTTGCAGTTATCACCGCAATTGTTACTGAAGCGTCTATTTTAGAACTTCGGAAACGTGATTTTGAGCGAGCATTAAAAGATTATAGTGCTGTTTTGGCAGCCATATTATTGGCAGTTAGTATTCCACCCTTTGCTCCTTGGTGGGTAATTGTTATTGGTACATTTTTCGCTATTGGTATCGTTAAACAATTGTACGGCGGTCTAGGTTTTAATGTATTTAATCCGGCCATGGCGGCTTATGTTATGTTACTAGTGTCTTTTCCTGTGCAAATGACCCAATGGATCCCACCGGTCAATCTGGCTCAATATAATCATAATTTTATGGATGCTTTATACGCAATATTCACTGATTTTAGTGTTGAGGGTTTTAGTCTTGCTCAACTCAGAACAGGTATTGATGGCGTGACAATGGCCACACCTCTAGACACAGTCAAAACTGGACTTGCACAAGGACTTACCTATTCAGAAACAATAGAATTCCCGATTTTTGATAGTGTCATTTCTGGGTTAGGAGTGGCATCAAGTTGGATAAGCTTTGGTTATCTGCTTGGGGGGCTATATCTGCTCAAACAAAAAGTTATTAATTGGCATATACCCGTTAGTATGATTGCCGGGTTGCTCGTCTGTGCATTGATAATGTCGTTAGTAGATGGTGATTTATATCCTTCCAGCCTTTTCCATCTTTTTAACGGGAGCATTATTATAGGTGCATTTTTTATTGCCACCGATCCTGTATCTGGTTCAACTACAAATAAAGGTAGAATAATTTTTGGTGCAACTATTGGTATGTGGGTATATCTCATAAGAGAATGGGGAGGCTACCCTGACGCAGTGGCCTTTGCAGTGCTGATCATGAACATGGCTGTTCCCTTGATCGATTATTATACTCGCCCACGCACATATGGTCATTCCTCAAACAAACAAAAACCTAAAAACAGGGCCCAGCCATGACAAAAAAGGTGCTAAATACAATGGGCAAAAATGGCTTAGCATTGGCAGTTTTTGCCGTTATCACAACGGGACTGATTTCACTCACCTACTTTGGCACTAGAGATCAAATTGCTTTGCAACAACAGCAAAAACTGCTGTCCATACTCAACGCAGTTATCGATGAAGGCAGTTATGACAATTCAATCCAGCTAGATTGTGCGTTAGTGACTTCAGTTGAAATGTTGGGCTCTGATCAACCACAACATATTTATCGAGCCACCAAACAAGGGAGGCCGGTTGCAGCGGCTATAGAAACGACTGCCCCAGATGGTTACAGCGGAAAAATCCAATTAGTCGTCGGTGTAACCAGTTCAAAATTAGATTCGGCCAAGGTAACGGGTGTGAGAATTCTCGATCACAAAGAGACTCCGGGCTTGGGTGATAAAATTGACCTACGTATCAACGATTGGGTTTTGGACTTCGACAATCAAGTTTACACTGCTGAAATGGCCTCAAATTGGGCAGTTAAAAAAGATGGCGGACAGTTTGACCAGTTTACTGGTGCCACTATTACACCAAGAGCAGTAGTCAATGCGGTAAGAGCAAGTGTGGAATATTATTTAGCTAATAAAACGACTATTTTTAGCGCTGCCAACGGCTGTGCTTTAAACAACACCGTAAATAATGTTGAAAACACCGTGGCGATCAATATGAGTGTCGATAATAAGAGTAAATAATGAGCGAATTTAAAGAGTTAAGTTGGCAGGGGCTGTGGAAAAATAACCCTGCATTGGTGCAATTACTGGGTTTATGCCCTCTACTTGCAGTAACAGCGACTGTTACTAATGGATTGGGTTTAGGTCTGGCCACCACCCTAGTATTGATTGGTTCAAATACCACAGTGTCGATAATCCGTAATTGGGTGCCTAGCGAAATTCGGATCCCAATTTTTGTGATGATTATCGCTTCTTTTGTGACTATAGTGCAGCTTTTAATGAATGCTTACACATTTAAACTGTATCAAGCCCTAGGCATTTTTATTCCACTGATAGTCACTAATTGTGCAATTATCGGGCGTGCTGAAGCATATGCATCTAAAAACACAGTTGGCAAATCAGCTTTTGACGGTTTAATGATGGGACTGGGATTTACTTTAGTATTGGTATTATTAGGTGCAATGCGTGAATTATTAGGCTACGGCACTTTGTTTGATGGTGCCAACTTATTATTAGGCGACTGGGCTTCTATATTAAAAATAACCGTATTTGAAACAGACAGCCCATTTTTATTGGCGATTTTACCACCCGGTGCTTTTTTGTGTATGGGTCTGTTAATTGCCCTTAAAAATGTATTGGATAGTCATATGGAACGTTTGTTTGCCGCTAAATCTGAAACGAAGGTCGTGCAACGGGCGCGTGTCACGACAGAGGGCTGAGAGAGCCATAAACAATTAGATTTTAGATTTTAGATTTTAGATTTTAGATTTTAGATTTTAGATTTTAGATTTT
>OOEE01000053.1_pt1 | contig 12452 bp, 10 predicted proteins | sample 1670541 | NCBI WGS metagenome assembly OOEE01 (sample SAMEA98149918, study PRJEB22522) | marine metagenome | biome: marine biome; feature: marine water body; material: sea ice | place: Arctic Ocean | collected 16-Sep-2015 | depth 1.1 m | reverse complement strand
AAGGTGTCCGTTTGGGCATCACAATACCCTTACGCCGATATACCTGATGATTATTTTGAAGAAACGTTTTCTAAAAAAGGTTCTCGGGCAAAAAACAGTTGGTCAGATAATTATAAGATTCGGTATTTCGATCCCAAACAGATGGAAACCAATGGTGCCCATACTGGCACTATTGATATGCATGAAGCTGCTGGTGGATGTTCTTGCTCAAGCTCTTATATTGTCAACTTGATGAGTAAAGCGAAAAAAAATAAAATGGAGCAAGTGACCTGGATTATTTTACTTTTCGAGCAAGAATACAGCATCAAACTAAGCGGTGTTGTTAAGGACGAATATACTACTTTTTTAGGTGCCTTTAACTATGACGCCTCAAGCGAAAGCCTGCTGGGTGAAGAAGATGAAGATGAAGATGAAGAAAATGAAACTGAAACTGACTCAGCAGATCCAGAATAAATAATGTTGTGGTCAATTTAGATACCAAAATATATGGATGTATCTTGGTATTTAGTCAAGTAACTGCTCAAGTTAACAAAAAATTTGTCCTTGGCTAAGCGTGCATTTTTATCCTTGTTTAAAAAGCATAAATAAGCAAAAAATCAATCAATCAAGATTCTCCCAGTATTAATTAATTGCAACAACCGAGATTACAACGGGCACAGGTAGCGACAAAATTGTCGATCAGCGCAAGGCACTTATATCGCAAATTGGCCGAGGAAGGATTAAGTTTTAAAGATTTGTCTGAGTAGGTTAAATAACACTGAGCGATAGAACTGGTTTAACAAGGCAAGTTAACTTAAGCAGGGTTAGCCGAGCATCTTAGCTATGCAGATGAAAGTGCATTTTTAAAGCATTTCGGCCCCGGACTGGGTATTCGCGAATTTTGGTGACAATGATAAGTCTCTTTGTCGGTCGGCATAACTCAGGAACGGCAGTGCCGTTTTATTCAATTGTCAGTAGCCTGACATCAAGTACCATTAGCGCATTAGCGCCAATTTTACTTCCTTATCCACGTTTCTTCGAAGTGAGATCTGGCGGCACCACAAATTTATAACGACTACCCAAAGTCCTCCACTGCAAACCTTCTTGTAATTCTAGAATCGCATCTTCTAGAATTGTCTTTTTAAGTGTAAAGCGGTCAGTAGTTCCGTTTATATAAGTATCGGCAATCACGCTGCCATCAAAGTTCAGAATACGTTGATGAATTACCACTTGATCTTTCACCTTCGAGCTTCTGAATTAAGTGCTCTGGTAGTTCCCTTAATAAGCCTGTAATTTCATGAATAACGGATTACTGATAGGCGCAGCTATGTTAATCAGTATCGTAGGCTGCGGGTATTACGCCTTATCTCAAAATCAGCATTGGAAAGCGGTGACTAAATTCAATGTATTACCACTAGGCAAACACGTCTGTAGACTTTAGCTTGCTAGCGCTGAGTGCCATTTTAGTTTTATATTGTTGCAGAAGGTCTGGGATTTGCTGTACTAATTTGGTCATTGAGTGTCGGTTTGGATATTTTACCTGTCGCCATGATATTGGTTTTTTGACCAACTATGTTGAATATTTTGATCGGTAGATTTAGATTACCTTTACCTGAGCTCGGATTACCTCAGCAAGGCAAAGTTAATCTCCTTGTCGTCCGCCTGCTTTAGTTATTCCATCGCCAGTAACTTTCCCTATGAGCGAAGATAATATCTGCTGCTTAAACATAGAAAGACTTTAAACATATTTCGATGTTGTACATCACTTTTTGCACATAAAACATGCTGTAAATTGTGGGTTCTAAAAATATTAAGATGAAACGACATAAATTCACGACAGAGCCTGTTTGTGTTTTTTCCTCGTAGCCATACTATTGATGTATGGAAACCACCTTACCGATAAAATATCCCCTCACAAATTGCATGAATAAGTGCAATTTTGCTTTGCTGTTGCTTTTATTCTTGTCCGTATCGTTTATCAATGTTGCCGTATCCGGTGATGTCTCCTCTCAGGATAAAGTCATACACGCTGCTGTTTTTAATTGTGTCGCTGACAGTACCCCTGAATATGACTCAGGTGATGATAGTGTTGGCATCAGTTATCACGTCACTGAGCAATGTGGTGCCGCCCTTAATACTATTGCGCTTCAAGCTAAGATTAAGTACTCCTTAAACTATAGCTATTTACGGCCTCTTACCCGCGCTCCACCCAAAGTATTTATTTAAATAAATTTAATTCTACAGAGTAATTTGTAGTCATATTAATCAATATTTTGGTGAATAAAAATGAATAACTTTAAAATAATTCCTACTGTGGATAACAGTGTTCCTGGTGTCAATATGCCAGTCGAAGCGCAGGCTTGTCTGGATATACATAGCTCAGCTGAGTCTGTGGTTAACGACATAAATTGTATTCTTTCGCAAATGATTGCCCCAGATACCAGCATTGATGAAGCGTTGACAGTCATGAAACACAGTAATAAAAAGTCTACGTTATACGTTGGGACAGAGACTAAATTATTGGGCGTTATCAGTAGCTTTACTTTGGTTAGCCGTGTTGTATTAATGATTGCCAATCGAAAACGTGTGGCAAGGTCTGAACTAACGGTCGCAGATGTGATGAGTCTGGTCGTCAAGATGCCTGCTTTACGAAAAAATAATGTTCACAGAGCGTGTATCGGTGATATCAAGAAAACTATGGAGTCACTAGGTGAAGCACATATTCAAGTTGTGGATGAAACCAACAAGATTTGCGGGGTAATATCATCAACAGATGTTAGTCGAGTATTGCATGAGCCAGTTTATATTAATGCTACTGCACATTCGTTTAAGGATTGTTTTAATGTGATGCATGAGCACGAGGAACTCATTTAGCTCCTAAATATCCAGAGCCCAGGTTAAATAGATTAAAGCTCGTTTTTAAAGGGGAGGGTAGTAGTTGTAACCCTCCCAATATTCATATCAGGGACATTGCAGATAACTAATTGCAAGTCTGGCCTGCCATTTAAGTTGAATATATTTACCTGCTGAATTTGCAAGGCTGTGAACAGCTGTTAATATTGCACACTATTTTAAATAGCAATTAACAGGGATGTTACATGCAACAGTTATTACTCTTAGGACTGGCTAGTTTATTTTTTTCTTGTTCTGGCACTACACCAACAAGTTCGCAAACCGCTGCCCAAGAGGGCGGTTCACAACATGCATTTGAAAACCCTGATGTGATTTTTGAAAATATTCCTCAAGATGAAGACTCACTTATCACGTTTAAAGCTTTCGACGCCTATGAAAACAAGTATAAAAACCTATCAGGATTTAAGAGTTTTGCGCAATCAGAAAGCGGAGCTTGGGCGTATGTGATCAATCGTGATTCACAAGAGGAGGCTGATTTACATGTGCTTGAATCTTGTAAAAAGTATAATGTCAGGTTTAACGATACTTATCCATGCAGCCTGATTAATATATCAAATAAGTGGCTCGATTCTCCCAATAGAGCTAAAGAAATATTAGGTTCGTTACCTAAATTTACACCTGAAACGCCCATAGACCTGAGGAAATTACGCAGTAATGCCCTCGAAGACTTGCAAACCAAAGACTACGCAATGGCATTATCTAAACGCATTTGGTTTCATCAACATGCTCTTGAAGTAGATGAACATTATAGTGCTGTTAGGCTGTCATATGGGATAATGGACTGGGCTAAACTTGGTGAAATATACCCACCCGCCAAAACACTGCTCAGATATGTTGCAAGTTATACAAAACATTCTCTAATGAATGACCCCAAAGATGCATATTCTTTGATTCATGAATATGTATCTCTGAATAGGGTTTTAGAACGAACCGACCAATCTATGAGCTTTTTCAAATGGCTAGATAAACACCACCCTGACGTAGCCATTAAGAACTTCCATATTTTTCAAGACGTATTAATAAAACACGAACAATATTCACTCTACAACAAATACCTCAGTCCAAATGTCGATTTTAGTCAGATGGTTTCCAACTACGTTTGGGCAATAGATGCCAGTGAAAAAGTGGTGTACGGCGATAAGAAAACAAGTCAAGAAATGTTAGCGTCGGCTACCAAAACGTTTATTTATAATGTATCTAGGCTAGTCGCTATGCTTGTCATAAATGAGCGCTCAGAGGAAACAAAAAGCATAGCTGCAAAAGCTAAGTTAGAGCTTGATTCTGATGAATTCATGACCTCATTAAACAATGCCCTAGATGGGGAGCTTCCCCTAGCGCGATAGTGATACCTTAAATAAATTAAGACCTATTCAATTTTATGGCGAAATACACAAAAGTATTTCGCCATTCTGTCCATCCACTGCTTTTGTAACAAACTGAATTAAGTGACCGTTGTTTTACTTGGTCGGCACTAGTTGCAAGGTACTAATAGTGTTGGCTGTGACATCGGCTTCACTAAAATTCTGTTTTATGTACTGACCGTTGATATATGATTCAGCTTGATCTTGATAATGTTGATCAAACCACACCCCACTTTGCCCAACAGGATTGATACCAAGTGACTGGCTAGGGTCGGCAAAGTCGATGAGTCGGCGAGTTGAGGGGCCGTATGCTACTGACCAAGGCGCTGGACCGATTTTATGTGACAGGTTGTTTGGCGTCTCGTGGCCACCAGGTACAGCAAACTGACCCACGTTGAATAATATATCCAGCGGTTTTTGCTGGCCTAGTGGGTGTTCATGGGTGAGAGTATGGGCTGCGCCCCATTGCCAGTTGGCCGTGTTGTTGCCCAACGTGCTACGCAGATGTTTTAAGCTTTCTCGCCACGCGACAGTCACTGTTGTTGCGCGACCTTCGATGACTGACGTTTTTCTATTATCCCACCACGGCGAGTCGGGATCCTCAGCTAAACGTGGTAAGGCAAAATCGATTACTCGAGTACGAATTAATGTTGCGAAGAAACTGTCACCCATTTCGTCATTCATTTCGTCATTCATTGCCTCAAATGCAAGTTGGTAAACTAACTGGTTAAAAATCGTTGCGGCGATTTCATCAATTTTATGATCCCCATCCCAGTTACTGAGCATGTTCACGAGCTCTTTTTCATCGGCGCTGGCCGCAGCTTTAATGATGGGTAACAACGGTTTCAGCAAGCGCTGCGCATAGCCACTGCCAGTGTCCAGTTGCAGTGCTTGACTATTTTGCACATTCCACTGCACGCTATTGTCGCTTAAACGTTGCTCTAGTCGAATCCCACGAGCGGGTAAATTGTAGTAACCTGGCACCTCAATACCACTATCAGGAACGGGCTGATAATTAGCTGAAATAATATACCCTCGTTCTGGGTTTTCTTGTTGGGGATTATCATTAAAAGGTATAAAACCCAGTTTATCAGCTTCAGCACTACTGCCGTCGAGGATAAATGTAGGATTAACGCCACTAGGGCGCAGAGGCAGTTGAGCCGCTGCCCACCAACCAATATCACCACTAGCATTCGCCCAGATTATGTTGAGTCCAGGCGCATGGATTTTTTCACTGGCTGCACGGGCTTTTGCCAAGGTATCAGCACGGTTGAGTTGATAAAAGGCATCAAGAATTGGGTTCTCTGTTTCAAGAAATGCCCACCACATGGCGATAGGTGTTTTGCCTGAATGCTCACCAAGAGCATCGTTGATGATGGGGCCGTGAGGCGAACGACGCAGGGTTAATGTGACTGGGTCTTCACCTTTAACTTCAATTTGCTCCGTGCGACTTTGCAGTTCTACCCATTGGCCCTGATACCAAACTTGATTAATGTTATCAGGATTAAGCTTCTCGGCAATAAGGTCTATGTCATCGTTTTGGAACATAGTAATGCTCCAACCAAAGTCCATATTGTGTCCAAGACTAGCGACTGGGTTGAGTGCTTGATGATGACCATACAGCTCAAACCCTGGGTAAGACAAATGTGCTTCGTACCAGACTGAAGGAACGGCAAAGCCAATGTGTGGGTCACCTGCTAGAAGTGGTTTACCACTGGATGTGCGACTCCCAGATACAGCCCAAGCGTTGCTGCCCTCAAATAGTGCTAAACCGCTATCTGAAATCGCTTGTTGGCTGATATGAGCTAGGCGATTAAGGCCATGCCAATCTTTGGCGGTAAGGCTCTGTGACACCACACCTTCGGGGTGCCAAGCCAGATCAAACACCTCAAGATAGTCAGCACCCAATTGGTCACGTACATAAGTTAGCACCGGCTCAGTGCGAAAAGCGGCGGCAAAACTGTAAGCCATATAACCGGCGACGCTGAGTGTATCCGCTGCGGTGAAAGAGCGTTTTGTAATGCCAAGAATATCGAACTCTATAGGGGCTGGGTGAGTGTTCTGATATTGGTTGATACCATCTAAATAAGCGGCCAAGGCCTTATTTGCAGGAGTGTTAGTGTCCATCTTCGCTGCATAGGCATCTGCATGAGCGCGAATGCCGAGAGTACGAAACAAACGGTCGCTGTCGAGCAGTTTTGGTCCGAGTATGGCCGCTAGCTCACCTCGCGCTAAGCGGCGCACCATCTCCATCTGAAACAAGCGATCTTGGGCATGCACATAACCAAGCGTGCGATACATGTCGGCTTCGTTTTTCGCCTTAATATGCGGCACACCGCGTTCATCATAATGCACGCTGACCGGCGTTTGTAAGTTGGCTAGGCTAACTTCACCACTGCGTATCGGTTGTTTGTTATGGATATACCAGGCACCTAAGGCGCCAGCGACGGCAAAAATAACAGTGAGGATTTTTAGGATGAGTTTCATTACACGGATCTGCTTATTATGTTCATTGCTAACAAACATAACATTTTATATGTTATTTGTTCACAACTATCAAAGTGCAGATAATATGCATGTAGTCAATTTTATCTGGTCAGATATAGAGAACTATTTCACCCTAGAGTTAAGCCATAAACTAAAGTAATTAATCATACGAATACTTCTACAATAAAGTGCTATGGTTAAAGTAGGGATGTCATATTTGGATAAAATTACGATAGAAAAGGAGAATAAATGAAAACCTGGATGTTGATTATTTACTTACTAACTTCTTGCTCATTCGTAAGCTTTGCTCAAGAGCCAAAACCTTTTTTATTAACTCATATTGTGTACCCTGATATTGATGATTATTCCGAACTTTTCGTAGAAATTTATACTGAATTAGGCTTTAAGGTGGAGCTGATCCCTACACCTTCTATACGGGGATTGATTTTACTCAACAACGATGTTGTAGACGCTGACGTATTACGACTTAGTCCAATAGCAAAAAAATATCCCAATGTGATAGTGGTGCAACCTGAATTACAAAGCGCTAGCCTATCCTTAATATGTTCTAAGGGAGTGCCTTGTAACCGAAGTATATTAACAAATGCAAAAATATCTATATTAGCAAATAACAGGATGCTTGCGCTTATTGAGTATGGAGAATTTAAATCTGTTCATGTAGAGAATGAATTGTTCTCCAGCGTTCTCGACATGCTTAAGGCAAACCGATATAACTACGCAATATATGTAATAGATGACGTGATAGAAAAACATTTTGACCAAGACTTACAAATAGTAGAACTCAAAAAGATCTCAATTAATCACGTTATTCATAAAAAACATATTGGTTTACTACCGCAAATTCAAGAAAAAATACGCTCTAAACTCCCAGATTTAACTCATAGGCGTTTAGAAAATAGCCATCCTAAAGAGTAGAAATCACACTAAGCTGATTTTAATTAGCTGCTTATTTTTTCGCTCAAGTGATAGCAAAGTATTAAAGAAAAGTCTTGGGGTCAGAACAAATTTAAATAAGCCATCTACGATATCCGCTATTTATGGCTAACCCTTATTCCTTGTATCCTTTGTTTGGTTCTTCCAGTCTGAAAAACGACATAAAGTTAATCCCACGTTTGCGCGCCTTTAGAGTCTGTACCAATCACTAGTTCTAAAAGTGATTTTCAACTATGATTGCTCAATTTTGTCAGTATTGAGTTGGATATATGGGCCTATGATTTTGAGAATATTTGCAGTCGTCATTATTTTGTTATTTTCTCAAATTACGTTTGCGACCAAAGTGATTTTGATTATTCCGGACGAAAAAGGACCTGCGTTTTGGAACATAGTGCATCAAGTCAGTGCCGCTTCAGCTAAGAGTTTGGATGTGCACCTTGAGGTGATTTATGGTGGATCCAATCGCTTTTCAACGTTGGACATAATTGAAGGTATCGTTGCCCGACCAATAAAGCCTGATTACCTTATATTTCGACCATTTTATGGTAATGCTGCGAGTGTTTTGGACCTGATTGAAGCTAAAGGTATCTTGTTTGTAACATTGGAACAGGCTTTTTCTGGAGAAGAAGCGATGGAACTGCAACGACCCGGACAAAAGTATAAACACTGGATTGGAGAAGTTGCTTACGATAACGCTAACGGGGGGTTGCTGCTGTTAAATGCTTTACTCAAAGAACATCGAATTCGTCACCCAGCCGTTGAGCCTGCGATAATAGGGATGGGAGGTGACTTTGACAACTTATCTATCTCCAGACAACAAGTTCTCACTGATTTAGCTGGTACTAGTGAGGTTCGTCTAAACCAAATTTTCCCTACCTACTGGGATCCTAAAAATATTGCTACTAATTTTGCAATGATGCTTGAGCGTTATCCACATACTAATATTTTCTGGTGCGCGGGTGATCAGTTGGCATTAGAAACTTTGGCTCAACATCAACTTTTGTCCAACAAGCCAATTGTTGCGGGTGGGTTTGATTGGTTGCCCGAAGCTCTATTAAAAATCCAAAAAGGAGAACTCACTGCTTCGGCAGGCGGGCACTTTTTGATGGGGGCTATCGCCATTACAAAGATTTTTGATTATCAAAACGGCATAGACAGATTTTCAGCTAGCCCTAGCTTGTATGATTTTGAGGTTATCACGAAAGAAAATGTGGATAGTTACCAAGATTTCATGCAACAAAGAAAGTGGCAGGAAGTAAACTTTAATCAATTTTCAGCTTACAAAATGGGGGATGAACCCAAAGCTTTATCTATGCAAAATATTATTAAATCAATAAGAGAATAGTGGCTTGTATAGCCTTTGATAAGTTTACCAAGCGTTATATTTTTTCAATGTTTTCAGAGACGGTTTACTATTTAATACTCTAAGAGAATTAATGCATCCACTTGCTGATGTGTGATTTTTTGGTGGAATAGACATCGGCTAAAGTTTATGCGACACAAGTCCGACTCAATCTAAACTAGTTGGGATAATTATTACTCACTTTCAAGCCAATTTCTGCCATTTTATGTTGATCAACATGGCGATTGAAACGGGCTATTAATAACCTGAGTTTAGGTTGAATATAGGTTTGGCAAAACGGCCGGTTATGGTCTGAATAAAAATAATCTGTTAGTTCAACCTTATTCGGTTTAAAGCTTTTGAAAGCATAGACTTGGGTAATTACCGCTTTATCAAAATCTGCTCTCAATACATTTAAAATGTGTAACGCTTGCTTAAATTGAATATCGTCAAAGGTATATATGGCTGAACGGTACTTTCCGCGCATAGAATGGTCGGATGTACTGGCATGGGTATGCAAATGGATTTCGATTAAGTCTGATAACGATATGACTGCTGGGTCAAAATACACTTCAATCGCTTCAGATAAGCTAGAGTGCTCGCCGTTTGATGCACTCCATCCTTGATCCACTTTCGTTATACCAATAAGTGATGTAAATACGCCTTCGGTGCACCAGTGACAACCACCACCCAAACCAACTTTACTAGGGGCAGTTGTCATGTCAGGAAGCTTTCATTGCAAGTTTGTTAATAATCACAGATATTCAAACTCTCTATGCTGAAGGTAATTTCCAGTCAGGTCTGATGAAGTGACAAGTGTAGCCATTAGGACGTGTTTCTAAATAGTCTTGATGTTCAACTTCAGCTTCCCAAAAATCACTGACTGGTTCTACTTCAGTCACAACTTTCCCTGGCCACAAACCACAGGCATTTACATCAACAATAGTTCTTGATGCTTCTGCTTTTTGCTCATCAGACACATAATAAATAGCTGAACGATAAGACGCACCGGTATCATTACCTTGTCTGTTTTGTGTACTAGGATCATGAATTTGAAAGAAAAATTCTAAAATTTGTCGATAAGTGATAATTTCATTATCAAATAATATCTCAATACCCTCTGCGTGGTTACCATGATTGCGGTAGGTAGCATTTGGCACTTCACCACCCGTGTAACCGACCCGAGTGGATGTAACCCCAGGCATTTTACGAATAAGATCCTGCATACCCCAAAAACAACCACCGGCTAATACTGCGCGTTCATTTGCCATGACTAAATCTCCTCTACTTGATCTAAATAAGCTTCATACCCTTTGTTTGCCATTTCATCCCGAGGGATAAAACGCAGTGAAGCAGAATTAATACAATAACGCAGACCGCCTTGGTCTTTAGGCCCATCAGGAAATACATGGCCTAGGTGACTGTCACCATGAGAAGAACGCACCTCAGTGCGAGTCATGCCAAGGGTGTTATCAGTAATTTCATTGACATTAACTGGGTCTATGGCCTTGGTAAAGCTAGGCCAGCCACATCCTGATTCATACTTGGCAGATGAGGCAAATAAAGGTTCTCCAGATACCACATCTACATAAATACCAGGTAAGGTGTTATTTAATAATTCACCGGTACCAGGGCGCTCAGTGCCATTTTCTTGAGTGACGTGAAACTGCTCCGGTGTCAGGGCAGAAATTGCATCCTGTGATTTTTGATATGTACTCATAATTTCCTCTTTGTTATTAATGAGAGGTACTTGTTGGAGTGTAACAGACCTGCTCTTAGAGTATTTTATTGCGTATTGGCGATAAAGATCACTATTTGAAGTGAACGACTAGTTATCTTTTATGATTTCTCTAGCTGCGTTATGCCCTGGAGCACCTGTTACGCCACCACCAGGGTGAGTCCCAGCACCACACATATACAATCCTTTTATAGGAGAGCGATAGTTGCCATGGCCTAATAATGGTCTGGTGCTAAACATCTGATCCAAACTCATGTTACCGTGCATGATGTCACCTTTAGTCAGCCCAAATATACGTTCGAGATCTAGTGGGCTGAGTACTTGGCGACCTAACACCGATTGCTTAAAACCTGGTGCAACCTTTTCGATCTGTTCAATAATTAAATCTGCTGCTGTCTCACGGTGCAGATCCCAATCGATATCTGGGTCGAACTGTTGGCAAAATAAACTGGCCACATGTTGTCCTTCAGGCGCTAAGGTATCGTCAAGTGTTGAAGGAATAAGCATCTCCACAATGGGAGCTTTAGACCAGCCATGTTGTTTTGAATCACGGTAGGCTTGATCAATATAATCACATGTTGCACCTATAATGATCCCACCTGTTAGGTGTTCGGCACTGGCGCGTTCTTGCTGCGTCAAGCAGGTAAATTTGGGAAGTTCACTTAACGCCACGTTCATACGAAAAGTGCCTGAGCCGTTTTTGTAATGTTTCATGCGCCGTGCAAAATCATCTGGAAGATGTTTTGGATCAACCAGTTGGTTATACAACAGGCTTGGGTTGAGATTTGAGACGATGACTTTAGCTTCTAAGGTTTCGCCGTTTTCTAGTAATACAGCGTATGCCTTGCCATCTTTCACCAACACTTTTTTTACTGCTGCATCGGTTTCGATTTCAACACCTTTGTCCATAGCTGACTTTGCCATAGCTTGAGTAATGGCACCCATACCTCCAATTGCGTGACCCCAAACCCCTTTTTCGCCGTTGACTTCACCAAAAGCATGATGCATGAGAACATAAGCGGAACCGGGAGTTTGAGTATCGGCATAATTTCCCACAATACCATCAAAAGCAAATGCACCTTTGACGTACTCGTTTTCAAAATATAAGTCTAAAAAATCCGAGACACTTTTTGTGAAGATATCTAACACAATACGTTCGTCTTCGATGGGTAATTTTCGCAAGCGATTACCAAACTTTGCTGCTTTAAAAATGTCTCTGATCCCACCGCCAACATTGGGTGGTGTTTCCAGTAAAAAGTCGCGAATAATATCGGCGACCATGCTTGTGTCTCTAAAGTAGCGATCTAGGGCATCAGCATCAGTCTTAGAAAAACGCGCTATCTCGGCCTTTAAATTATCAGAGCCTACAACAAAAGCTAGAAAGTCACCGTTATCATGCGGCCATAAATTATTAACCTTTCTATGCACAATCTTTAAGCCGTTTTGGTGTAGCTGTAGATCATTAATAACCTTAGGGTTAAGCAAACTTACCGTATAAGCAGCCACTGAATTTCTAAAGCCTGGGTGAAATTCTTCAGTAACGGCAGCTCCACCCACCACATTGCGCCGTTCTAAAACACGTACTTTTTTACCTGCTATTGCAAGATAGTTGGCACACACCAAACCGTTATGTCCACCGCCTATGATAATTGCATCTAACATCTGTATTCCCAAAAAA
>OOEE01000051.1_pt1 | contig 12476 bp, 8 predicted proteins | sample 1670541 | NCBI WGS metagenome assembly OOEE01 (sample SAMEA98149918, study PRJEB22522) | marine metagenome | biome: marine biome; feature: marine water body; material: sea ice | place: Arctic Ocean | collected 16-Sep-2015 | depth 1.1 m | reverse complement strand
AAGCCAACACTACCTGAATTATGCCATTGGAGAGTGGCGTCTTCTATGCCTACCAAGAATCAAAATAAGCATACATTTGGGGACTACTGTGCCGAACACTATGAAGAATTGATTGATCATCCTGTATTGCTAGGTGAATTCGATATTTTGCCATTTTCCGTCGCTGATGTGGATTTTGAACTAATACTCGCAGGTGGCCATCAAGCTGATGTGAAACGTATTACAAAAGACTTAACCAAAATATGCCAGCATCATGTAGAATTTTTTGCCGATAAACCTCCAGTTAAGTGCTATCAATTTATCACCCTATTAACAGATAATGCATTTGGGGGCTTAGAACACATAAGTTCTACCGCGTTAATGTTCAGCAGAAACGATTTACCCAACTTATCTAATCCACTCAAAATGACTGATGGCTATCAAGTATTTCTAAGTTTGTGCAGTCACGAGTTTTTCCATACTTGGCATGTGAAAAGAATTAAGCCTCAAGAACTGTTTGACGCACCATTAGACCAAGAACAATACACAGAACAATTATGGATTTATGAAGGATTTACCAGCTACTATGACGATTTCAGTTTACTGCGTTGCTCTGTTATCTCTCAACAAGAGTATTTAAAAGTCGTAGGTCAAAACCTAACCCGACTTATACGTAACAAAGGACGCTTTAAACAAACCATCACTGAGTCGAGTTTTGATGCTTGGACAAAGTTTTACAAACAAGATGAGAGCGCCGTAAATAATATTGTTAGTTACTATAACAAAGGCGCTGTATTAGCTATGTGCCTGGATTTGTTGATAAAACACAAAAGCAACGGAGACTATAGTCTAGATGATGTAATGCGATATTTGTGGAACCAACACGGCAAGCTCCATATTCCTACCCCAATAGATGTTGTACAAACTATTGTTAAAGCACAGCTGAACTTAGATTTACATGATTTTTTCCAATCAGCTTTATACTCCACCAAAGAGTTACCCTTCAACAAACTACTGAATAAGTTTGGCGTTAAATGTCATTTTTTACCTAGAGAAAATCTTGATGACAAAGGCGGTGTAATAACAACATCGTCTATTAAAATCGACTTTGGTGCGCAAATAAAAGCACGTGAAATAGGCGTACAAATCATTCAAGTAACAGAAAACACTGCGGCTTATGAGTCTGGATTGCAAGTCGGTGACATCTTGATAGCTATCAATAAATGGGTAGTCAGTAAAGAAAACTTAATAGCACAGATTAACTTTTTATCTCTTGGCCAAACAGTACAACTTAGTGTTTTACGTGATAAAAAACTCAAGCAACTGACTTTTATTGCCGTTGAAGCACAAAACGACACTATAGCTTTGGAAATCATTGACCAAACTTTATGTAATAAGTGGTTAGGATAAGGAATAATTACATGTTTGAAGTTTTATAAGTAAAAAGTTTATTGCCTTTCTTGGGGTGATGTTGTCGATATTCCTTCATCGCCTAACAGGGCAAAAAACTGGTTTACCAACGGCCTTGAAATCCCTGTTAACTTAGTGGGCTTCTTACGACACGATTCAGGTTGAGGAAGTTCATCAAGAGTAAAATTGATATTCTATTTCATCATTTAAAATTTGTTTTGTGATTAAATTAAAACTAGTCTGTGTTGTTAAGCTCTAACGTTGGCGAGCGAAGCCCGATTAAAAAAAGGCTTTAATAAATTTTATTAACAAGAAACACCAAAAATTGCGCTATCTTGTCAGCCACAAGGTGTGATTTAACCCAGTTATTAAAATTAATACTTATGTATCACATCATAGATTTTTTAATCACATCTAATGGTTCTTAATAAAATCTTCGACGTAGCAATAGCTGCAAAATTTAAATTTGTGTTGATTAACCGGGGACTTAACCATGTTGAAAATAGTTAAAACTTCAATTGCTATCGCAACCGCTTCTTTGATAAACGCTAATTATGCCCATGCTGACGTCAATGATGCGCTACAAAATATATGCACGATTGTGAAAGCAGATGACAAAGGCGAACTTCGTAAAAAAATGAGGCGTGTTCAGTCTGATTTTCGTCTTAAACTTAAAGATTATTATACCGGTGTGTCTTGCGGCGGTAATAGCCTGATTAGAACAGCTATGCTTAATGACTCTGTTGAAACAGGTACTTTAATGGTAAAAAAAATGCCAAGAGGTGATTTAACATCTCCTGAAGAAGACGGTGAAACAATTTTGGATTGGGCTTCTGACAATGGTTTTGGTGCTTCACCAATCGTCGATGCACTTATCGACCGTATTTAAATAGCACTGAAATATTCAATATGGAAGGTAAGTGAATTATTCTGCTTACCTTTTAAAATGGCCTCTTTAGAGGCTACTTTTTTTAATTTCTATACGATTATGAACTTCAAAGAATAATAATTTCTGAAAATCAGAAATAAAAAGCAGCTATCACACAGGACCAATAAGTTAAAAAAGTGAGGCGATATTTAGTTTGAGGACAAACATGACAGCTATTATTGCAGCTATTTTGTTAGTTTAAAATAATCTACTTTATCGATGTTTCTTGTGGTTAACTTTTATTTGCTTCTTCTGACATCTAGATTTCCAGCGGGTCTAAAATTTACTTATGCTTTCATCCATATCCTGAGTGGTAATGTTTTAATTTTATGCTTAAAACTAAAAAACGCAGGAATATAAAGCTCGCGCTGATTTTATTCATCATCATTCTCAACAGCAGCATTATTTAGCATATTGCTATCCAGCTTTTTATTACTCTGCACGCCTAATTTACGGAACTGTTCGACTTGCCTGACAAGATTACCTTTACCTGTAGATAATTTATTCATCGCCCCATCATAGCTCTTTTGACTTGATTCTATGGCTTTACCCACTTTATCCATATCAACCATAAACCCATGAAACTTGTCATATAACTTAGCTGCATTATCAGCAATTTTTTGGGCATTTTGATTTTGGTATTCGTACTGCCAAATATTATTGATGGTACGCAATGCCACTAACAAATTAGTTGGGCTAACCAGCATAATATTGTTATCGAAAGCCAGCTTCATCAACTCAGGAGCTTGATCTGCACCAAGTAAAAACGCAGATTCTATGGGAATAAACAAGAGAACATAATCAAGGGTACGAATGCCTTTTAAGTCCTGATAATCTTTTTTACCGAGTTCTTTTATATGATTACGCAGCGAGTTAACGTGGTCTTTTAGATGCACAGCGCGAGCTGATTCATCATCATGTTCATTAAAATATCTCTCATAAGCAGCCAAAGATACTTTGGAGTCGATGACTACATCTTTATCATTTGGTAAATGCACAACAACATCTGGCTGATAATTTTTTCCATATTCATTTTTTAATGCAACTTGTGTATCAAATTCATGACCTTCACGTAATCCAGATTCTTTTAAAACTCTTTCTAAAACCACTTCACCCCAGTTTCCTTGAACTTTATTATCACCCTTTAAAGCTTTAGTTAAAGCGGCAGCATCATGGGTAATTTGTTGGTTAAGTTCTTTTAAACCCAAAATCTCAGTCTTAAGGGAAGCTCGCTCTTGCCCCTCTTTAACGTATTGATCTGTGACTTGTTTTTTAAAGCCTTCAATTTGCTCTTTTAAGGGTGATAAAATAGAATCTAACCCAGCCTTACTTGATTGGCTGAACTTTTCTTGTTTTTGTTCAAAAATTTTATTCGCAATATTTTCGAACTGTTCTTGTAGTCGTTTTTCAGCTACCTCCAATAGTATTAGTTTATCTTTGCTAGCAATTTGCTCTTGTTCAAATCGTGCAGCCTGAGACTCAAGTTGGGTGCGTATCTCACCTGCAAGTTTACTACTTTGCTGATATTGCTGTTGCCAGTAGTGCTTTTCTATCTCTAACTCAGCAATTCTTTCTATTCGCTGAGTCAACCGACCTAATTTATTTTGATTACTCATTTGTTCTTCATGAGCGAACTGTAACTCTGAGTCTTTCGTTTTTATTATCAACTCTTGTTGTGCAAGTTGTTTTCTTAACTGTGTTTCTTGTTGAATCGCAAATAAACGATGCTGTTCAGCTGTCTGTTGCGAGATCTTCTTGACTCTGATACTAGTTATCAAACTGCCAATCATGGCTCCGAATAACAATAAGCTAGCAAAAACGGATAATAAAACAGGGTCGTTAAATTGACTCATAGTATTGTCTCATATTGGTATATTCTGCATTTGATGGTATTTTCACACATAAAAAAGGCGATAAATTAACACTGTAATTTACCGCCGGTAATATTAAGGTTATTTAAATTCAAGCTAAAAGTGATTATTTTCCATTTCTGCTATTTTTATTTTCCAAATAGCGGGACCTGTTTCATGTGCATTGGCCCCTGTGCTATCAACAGCCACAGTAACCGGCATATCTTCGACATCAAATTCATAGATGGCTTCCATGCCTAAATCTTCAAAAGCCACTACACGAGATTTTTTAATTGCTTTTGACACTAAATACGCAGCGCCCCCTACAGCCATCAAATATACCGACTTGTGTTTTGCGATGCTTTTAACTGTCACAGGACCACGCTCAGCTTTTCCAATCATACCTATCAAGCCCGTCTTTTCTAACATCATATCGGTCCACTTATCCATACGGGTGGCAGTAGTAGGACCTGCTGGCCCGACAACTTCATCGCGAACTGCATCTACCGGACCAACGTAGTAAATAAATCGATTAGTTAAATCGACACCCTCAGGGAGACCCTCTCCATTGTCCATCATAGTTTGTATGCGTTTATGCGCGGCATCTCGACCGGTTAACATTTTGCCTGACAACAATACAGTTTCGCCTACTTTCCACTCTTGGATGTCTTCTTTAGTGACGGTGTTTAAATCGACGCGGCGTGTACCTTCTGCAACGTCCCAAGTCACTTTTGGCCAGTCTTCTAATTTAGGGGGAATAAATTCAGCAGGACCGGAACCGTCGAGATGAAAGTGTGCATGACGAGTCGCCGCACAGTTAGGTATCATCGCTACAGGTTTAGATGCAGCATGAGTTGGCATAGATTTAATTTTGACGTCCACTACAGTGGTCAATCCACCTAGCCCTTGAGCACCGATACCTAAGTCGTTAACTTTCTTGTAAATGTCTAAACGGAGCTTCTCTTCGGTGGTTTCGGCGCCTCTGTCGATCAATTCTTGAATATCGACTGGATCCATCAAGCTTTCTTTAGCTAACACTGCGGCTTTTTCTGCAGTACCCCCGATACCTATGCCAAGCATTCCAGGTGGACACCAACCAGCTCCCATAGTAGGAAGTGTCTTAACGACCCAGTCGGCTATGTCATCACTTGGATTTAACATAACCATTTTAGATTTATTTTCAGAACCCCCACCCTTAGCAGCAATCATCACATCAATCTCACCGCCAGACACAGTATCAATATGAACAACAGCAGGTGTGTTATCTTTTGTATTGATCCGTTTGCCTGCAGGGTCGGAGACAATCGACGCACGCAATGGGTTATCTGGGTTTAAATAAGCACGGCGGGTACCCTCATCAACCATTTCTTGTACAGTCAAGTTTGTTTTGTCCCATTGCACATCCATACCAATCTTCACAAAACAGGTGACGATACCGGTATCTTGACATAAAGGACGTTTCCCCTCAGCCGACATGCGCGAATTGATCAGTATCTGTGCCATGGCATCTTTTGCTGCCTGACTTTGTTCTTTATTGTAGGCTTTTTCGACCGCTTTGATGTAATCAAGTGGGTGGTAATAGGAAATAAACTGCAGAGACTCTTCAATACTATCGATAAAGTCTTGCTGACGGATAACTGTCATAGATGCCTCATGAATTTTCTGGGTTAAGTTTTCTCTACTTGCTATGATAACGCGAACACGCAATTTGCTCCATGACAATTCGGCATTGGTGAGCAGTAACATATCAGCCTTTTTGAGATATATAAAAGTAATCACCATGAACAAGCAACCATATTCATTAAAAGTCCGTCCGCTTAATTTACCTAACAGCTATTCTACAGCAGACATTTTTTCTCATTTTGCAGACAAACCTTGGGCAATGTTCTTAGATTCTTCGGACAGCCAACATCCAGATGGCCGCTTCGACATCATGGTTGCTAATCCAATTGCCACGATCACCACCATTGGTAATAGTAGTAATATATGGCTACAAGACACGGATCAAAGCCAAGAAAGCTCAAAAGATCCTTTGTCTTTGGTGCAAGACTTACTTGAGAAATACATGCCAAATAGTCAAGTTATGCCCCCTCAGGATATTATTTTGCCTTTTATGGTAGGTGCATTGGGTTTATTTGGATATGATTTAGGAAAACGTTTCGAGCATTTGCCTAATAAAAATGCAGACGAATACTCTACTCCAGATATGGCGGTGGGTATTTATACTTGGAGCATTATAAAAGATAATCTTAAGCAGCAATTTTATGTGTGTTATTTAGACCAATTTGCCCACCCCAGTGTCGAGGATATTCAACAATTAATAGGCAATGATAAATCTTACAGCTCATTTAGTTTAACCAGTCAATGGCAATCTAATATGAGTCAAGAACAATATACACAAAAATTATCAACTATTTCATCCTACTTACAAGCTGGTGACTGTTATCAAATTAACTTGGCTCAGCGTTTTTCAGCCAACTATACTGGTGACGAGTGGCAAGCTTACCAACGATTAAGAACGGCAAATCAAGCCCCCTTTTCTGCGTTTATCCGCTTAACTGATAATGTAATAATGAGTATTTCACCCGAACGATTTTTATCTGTTAAAGATGAAGTTGTGCAAACCAAGCCTATTAAAGGTACGAGGCCACGCAGTGACAACGCCATAGAAGATCAGCAACAAATCGACTCGTTATTAAGTGCAGAAAAAGACCGCGCTGAGAATTTGATGATTGTAGATTTACTACGTAATGATTTAAGCAAACATTGCCAACCGGGCAGTGTTCAAGTTCCTCAGCTGTTTAAATTAGAAAGTTTTGCCGCGGTGCATCATCTAGTCAGCACAGTCACAGGTAAACTTAAAAAAACGAGTAGCGCTTTTGATTTACTAAAAGGAGCGTTTCCAGGGGGGTCCATCACTGGCGCACCAAAGTTTCGCGCAATGCAAATAATCGACGAACTTGAACCGAATAATCGTAACATTTACTGCGGAAGTATTGGCTATCTGGGTGTGCTTGGCGACATGGATACCAATATTTGTATTCGCACTTTGTTATGCGAACAATCAAGCAACCAGCAAACAATACATTGTTGGGCAGGCGGTGGCATTGTACTTGACTCAAATGCTAAAGATGAATACCAAGAGAGCTTGGACAAAGTATCAAAAATATTACCTATTTTAAGTCTCAACTCCACTTCATCGTTGCTTGGATAACACTCCATGGATAAAGCACAATTTCTCACTCGTTTTCATCATGCCAAACAGATTAATAGTGAAGCTGATTTTCCACTCAAAGAACAGGGTAAACCTGCTGCCGTGTTATTGCCCATAATGGAATACAATCATGAGCTGACCGTACTATTTACAGTAAGGGCTCGTCACTTAAAACACCATGCCGGTCAAGTGAGTTTTCCTGGTGGTAAACAAGAATCTTATGATAGCTCATTAGTCGAAACAGCTTTGCGGGAAACCCATGAGGAAGTGGGTTTATCACCTAATAAAGTGCAAATTGTCGGTAACCTACCTTTGTATCGCACGTTAAGCCGTTATGAAGTGATACCTTACATTGGGTTTGTTTCTGCACCAACAAACTTAACTTTAGATAAAAATGAAGTAGAAAGTACCTTTGAAGTCCCTTTGAGTTTTTTAATGGATCAACATAATCATCTTATCCATTGGGTTAAACGTAAAAATGGGCAATTTCCAATCTATTTTATTCCATGGCAGCAACACAATATTTGGGGGGCAACAGCTGCTTTTGTGCGAAACTTATCCAATCATTTTCATCTTGGCGACGAATAAATCTGAACTGCACCAGCCAAAATTACGGCATTCTTTGCAAGAAAAGTGACTTACTGGTAAACGATATATTGCTAAATCATCTTACAATAAACCAAGTTAAATCACTTTAAGTCGGATTATTGTTGTAATGATTAATAAAAGCATATGCAGTCATGTTTATCTATTGTAGGTAAATCCAACAAATATAAGTTCAATAATAGTGTCTTTGACGCTGAAGTTACTCCAGACAACTATTAATAGTATAAAGCAATCTTTACACTTTTATAACAGCCCTAAGTATTCCGGCTATTGTCCTACCTACTTAAAACTAGCACAATATCATCATATTCTTTTTATCTAGTGGAACAGACAAAATGATCAGCGTTTTTGATATGTTTAGTATCGGGATTGGCCCTTCTAGCTCGCATACTGTGGGTCCAATGCGGGCTGCTAAGGCTTTTTGTGGGGAATTATCAGAGCAAGGACTATTCGATACAACTGATGAAATTAAGGTGGAGTTGTTTGGATCATTAGGACAAACAGGTAAAGGTCACGGAACAGGCAAAGCGGTGATTTTAGGGTTACTTGGTCATGCTCCCGAAACTATCGATAGCTCTATGGTGGACACCTATCTCGAAAAAGTGAGTAGCTGCCAAAGGCTTAACTTGAATAATAAAAATTTAATTAAATTTCCTGCACTCAATGCAATAGTTTTCCATCGTCGTAAATCCCTCAGCCAACACCCAAACGGTATGACGTTTCATGCCATGAATAATAAGACTGTGATTACTTCACAAACTTATTTTTCTATAGGAGGTGGCTTTATCATTCGAGAGCAAGACTTTGCTGAGCAAAAAGTAGCTGCACTTATCCACGAAGAACAACCTGTACCTTATGACTTTTCCAGCGCTAAACAGCTACTAGAACACAGTAAAGAGCATGGTCTGCGTATCAGCTCAATAATGATGAAAAACGAAGAAGTATTTCAACCCAAAGAAGAAATCATCAAAAAGCTATGGCACATATGGCAAGTTATGTATAAAAGTGTGCAAACAGGCATACATACCGAAGGGATTTTACCCGGTGGTTTAAAAGTCACTCGCCGAGCGCCTGGCTTATATCACCGCTTACAAAACGAAAAAAATGCCGATCCAATGGTCGCGATGGATTGGGTCAATTTGTTTGCATTAGCGGTAAACGAGGAAAATGCCGCTGGAGGCACGGTAGTAACCGCTCCAACTAACGGCGCAGCAGGTATTATTCCAGCGGTGTTATGTTATTACGATAAATTTGTAAAACCCGTAGATGAAGACACGGTAAGCCGTTATTTTTTAACTGCAGCAGCCATCGGTATTTTATATAAGAAGAATGCCTCAATATCTGGTGCCGAAGTAGGCTGTCAGGGAGAAGTAGGCGTGGCGTGTTCGATGGCCGCAGGTGCATTAACCGAAATAGTTGGCGGTTCGGTAGACGCAGTTGAAAACGCAGCCGAAATTGGTATGGAGCATAACCTAGGCTTAACCTGCGACCCAGTCGGCGGCTTAGTACAAGTACCGTGTATAGAACGAAATGCCATGGGAGCCATTAAAGCTATTAACGCATCTAGACTGGCTTTAAGAGGCTCAGGTCAACACAAAGTGTCACTCGACAAGGTCATCAAAACCATGTGGGAAACAGGCAACGATATGAAGTCCAAATACAAAGAAACATCAAGAGGCGGTTTAGCAGTCAATATTATTGAGTGTTAATGGTAGCAAATGGCTTTGAGTCGGTGACCTCTAGACACATGCTGGTCATCGCTTGATACACGGTATGAAGTCATATTGGTTTCAATTGTGCTGTTAAAAATAAAGGCATTATTCGTTAAAATAGCGCCTTTACTTAACTTTCATGTCGAGCCATGAGCTAGACTTTCATCACTACTTTTTATCTTACAGGCAATGTGAGGCCTTTAAACATTTTTTCTACTTCGTCGTTGTTTTTCAACATCATGGCTTTTTCTACCACTGACTTAGTTAGATGTGGGGCAAAACGTTCAATAAATTCGTACATGTAACTACGCAAAAATGAGCCTTTTCTGAAGCCAATTTTGGTAGTGCTGTACTCGAACAGATGGCTGGCATCAATTTTGACTAAATCTGAGTCTAACTTTTCATCAATAGCCATAGAAGCGATGACACCAACGCCCACTCCGAGTCTTACGTAAGTTTTAATTACGTCGGCATCGGTGGCTGTAAACACTATTTTAGGTTCGATACCTGCACTACTGAAGGCTTGGTCTAAAGACGAGCGACCTGTGAATCCAAACACATAAGTGACCAAGTTGTATTCCGCAATATCTTCAATTGTAATGGTAGTTTTCTTAGCTAAGGGATGTTCGCGGTTAACAATAATACTGCGATTCCAGTGATAGCAAGGTAGCATTACTAGATCATTATACAAATGCAGTGATTCTGTAGCGATGGCAAAATCTGCTTCGCCTTTGGCGGCAAGATCACTTATTTGAGATGGTGTTCCTTGATGCATATGCAATGAAACTTTTGAATATTTATTCATAAAGCCTTTAATCACATCAGGTAAGGCATATCTTGCTTGAGTATGAGTAGTGGCAATATTCAATTTACCTTGGTCGGGTAACGTGTGTTCACGAGACACTGCTTTGATGCTTTCAACTTTAGCTAAAATTTCTCTAGAAATGTTGATCACATCTTGCCCTGCTTCAGTCACATGCGTAAGGTGTTTACCGCTGCGACCAAATATTTGTATACCTAACTCATCTTCCAGCATGCGAACTTGTTTACTAATACCCGGTTGCGATGTGTACAAGCTTTCTGCGGTTGCTGAGACGTTTAAATTGTTATTAAGTACCTCAACAATATAACGGAGTTGCTGTAATTTCATGTCTTAGCCTTGCTTGTTGACTTAGGAAACCTGTTTATATTAAATCGTTATATAACTTTAACAAGGCGAATTCCATAATTTTTTTAAAAAACATTCTAGTTATATTAAACAAAGCTAACAAAAGAGCTAAAAAATCTAATATCAAATCCAGAAAAAGGTCTGATAAGATACCTACCGAAATAGTTTATAGTGTGAAGACAAAATTATGTTTGTATTGTTAATATATCCATCAGAAACATTCTATGATTAGAGATGATGAATCCATTGATTTCTCAGCTGTATTAGGTTCCGCTGTTCACGATATGAAGAATTCTATATGTCTCATAATGCAATCTATCGAAAATTTAGGAAATAGTCTGGTAGATACAGATTTATTATCAAAAAATAATTTAGCCTCAGTCCATTATGAGGCCTCTAGACTAAATACTGGACTAGTACAATTATTGTGTTTGTATCGAACTAGATTAAATAACCTGCCTCTTAATATAGATGAGTATGATGTTCGAGATTTAATGGAGAATTTAGTAGATACTAATGAAATTTATTTAAAACACAAAAATATGATTTTAGAAGTGAATCAGTCAGCCAATTTAATATGGTACTTAGATGCAGATTTGATTGGTATTTTGCTGAATGATGTATTAATAAACGCAATGCGATATGGTCAAAAAAAGATACAATTGAGTGTATATACTAAAAATGAACAGCTGGTATTTAAAGTGGAAGATGATGGTCCCGGTTACCCATCAGCTATGTTGGAAGCTCATGATATGAGTATTCAACACTTTGATATCAGCCAAGGAAGAACTGGCTTGGGTTTGTTTTTTGCCAGGTTAATTGCTCAAGCACACACCAAAGGAGATAATAAGGGTAAAATATCCTTGAAGAATGGTGGAAGTTTAGGTGGTGGGGTTTTTGTCTTAACATTACCTTAGACAATTAATAAATTAATTTACTGCAACAGCACCGGGTAATGAACCCAAAGTGTGGAAAAATTATAGAATTATGTTATTTACAATAATAATAATGTTGATCCTCTCATTAGTTTTAATAGGTATTATTGTGAGTGCATTCCAACAACACAAAAATAAATTAGAAGCCAACCGTAGGACTGAATTATCCAAACAAAAAGGGATTATTGACGTCACTGAAGCCGCATTGTTAGCTGCAGAACAAATACCTATTTCCCAAAAATTAATTTTTATTATGCAGCGAAGAGTTTTAGCTGCTATGAAAATGGCTAATCAAATGGGCGATAAATTAATAAATACAAACGACAGAATAAAAACCGCCGAAGGTATTTTAAAAAGTATCGACGTTAATGATTCTCCTCCTCCAGAAGATAGTTTTAAATTGCCTGAAGGTGATAAACAAGTTATTCAATTTATTCGTGGTATCAAAACTTTGCGAGCGTTATTACGAGCTGAATTTAAGAAAAATCGTCTTGAAAGTAGAGTGTTTTTAGCCGAAGACAAATTGCTTGAACGGCTGCAACTTCGTGCTAACGTCGAAACGTTAATAAGACGCGGAGAAAATGCAATTAAGAAGGATCAATTAGGCTCTGCGAGGCAGTGTCTGGAAAAGGCTATTGGTGCTCTTGCTGCCCAACCAAATCCAGATGAATTCA
>OOEE01000042.1_pt1 | contig 13255 bp, 9 predicted proteins | sample 1670541 | NCBI WGS metagenome assembly OOEE01 (sample SAMEA98149918, study PRJEB22522) | marine metagenome | biome: marine biome; feature: marine water body; material: sea ice | place: Arctic Ocean | collected 16-Sep-2015 | depth 1.1 m | reverse complement strand
GGATAGAGGGGTAGAGACACTGCAATTGCTCTTAGTGCTTACCATTCTGTGGGTCAGATTAGTGCCTACCCCTCACCATTAACGTCTTAAAATGCGAACAGTATCTTGTGCACAGTCTGAAGCTGTAGCACGTATAGCGACAAGAATGCAGTTGACGTTAACTATCCAATCGAAATCAGTGTATCTCAACGTAAGGACTTCTCCATGATATTTGTGGGTATTGATATTTCTAAATTAACTTTTGATGTGGCCGTGTTAATTGATGGTAAGTATATGAGTCGTCAATTTGAGAACAAGCAGTCAGGTTTTTTAAAACTCTCACAATGGATAAAGTCATTTAAAAAACCCGCCTATTTCTGTTTAGAAGCAACGGGGATTTATGGTTTGGCATTAGCTAAGCATTTATATCAAACCAACCAAAAGGTCATTGTTGCCAATCCACTCCAAACCCATGCGTTTGCTAAGATGGAAATGGCGAGAAATAAGACAGATAAAGCCGATGCGATGAGCATTGCTCGTTATTGTCAGTACTTATTTAATAGAGGAGAGATTGACAAGAGCCTTTTCATACCAAGGTCTGCGGCATTTGAACGGGTACAGTTTCTTGTTACACGCCTAGATCAGTTAAGTAAGATGAAAAGCCAGGAGAACAATCGTTCGGGTGTCAGTTTAGATAAGGCAGCTGCACGCTCCATTGGGTCCATGCTGACGTTTATTGATAAACAAATAGTGGTCATTAAAAAAGAAATAACCATGATTATTAAGCAGGATGAGCAGCTAACAGTTCAGCTTAAGTTACTCGTTAGTATTAATGGTATTGGGGATAAAACAGCGTGGGCATTGCTAGCGTACATAGGTGATATTTCTTTATTTGAAAACTCAAAACAGATAAGTAGTTATGCCGGGCTCAACCCAAGCATTGATCAATCTGGAACCAGTCTTAACCGTTCCAGCTTGTCAAAGACGGGCAGTACTAGATTACGAAAATCATTGTATATGCCAGCCATGGTTGCCGTCAGATATAACCCATTAATGCTCGCTTTTTATAATAAACTTTTAACCAAAGGTAAGCCTAAAAAAGTAGCTTTAATCGCGGTGATGCGAAAATTACTGGTACTGGCTTATGGTGTATTAAAATCAAGAAAGCCGTTTGATGTTAATTATCAGCATTAATCAGATTGGGGCTTGATCCTCAAGACAGTATCTGACCCCTTCTATTTTACCCTTCGTCCCTTTTAGGCCAGACTTGGTCTGTTAAAGAACGTTGGTTCAATGTGACGGCACCGGTTTGTGTGGACCGTTTGTAGTAGCCTGATTTTTAGTGATATGGGTGGCAAGTGTGTAATACACAAAACCATTGTCTAATGGGCTCATAAAGCAACAAATCATCTGCTGACACTCAATCCTCATACCCGTTAAATAGCCTTATGAACATCATCGTGTATATAGCCCATAGACTGTAAATATAAGGGTAAATTTAAATCTTAAATGTATATATTTATTTGGTTTATCCATTATTTGATAACACTAAGCGTTGTCATCAAATCGCTACTCTAGTGGCACTAAACTGTAACAATTGTTGATTATCATTATCCCAGAAAATACTGAGGTGTAGAGTTATTTATGTTTACTGTGTCTGATATCCTTGAAAAACACTATCCCAAAATTGTCGATAAACCCTTATTATCCAAAACTCTTAGCTGCGTACTCAGGCATCTATTACACGAACGGGAGATGCAAGAATTTGCTCAGGAATACCCCCATTACCAAGGCTTAGATTTTGCTGAACAAGTACTGCAGTACTTTAATATTAGCTATTCTGCAAGGGATGTAGAAAAGGAGCGTCTGCCCAACCAAGGAAAATTGGTGATTATTGCTAACCATCCAATCGGCTCACTCGACGCCTTAGTTTTAATTAAATTAGTCAGCGAAGTCAGGCAAGACATTAAAGTCATTGGCAACGACATGTTAATGGCCCTCAAGCCTATGCTTACTATCCTATTGCCCGTTAACAACATACATGGAGGCACTGCAAAACAGCACATTCAAAATATCCAAACACATCTCCAAAATGAAGGTGTGGTGATCGTTTTTCCAGCGGGTGAAGTTTCACGTCTACGACCTCAGGGCATTAGAGACACACGCTGGCAAAGTGGATTTTTACGTATAGCCAAACAAGCCAAGTCACCTATTTTACCAGTATTTATAGATGCTAAAAACTCAACATTGTTTTATGGTTTGTCTATGATTTACAAACCTTTAGCCAGTATGTTGCTGGTCAAAGAAATGTTTAATCATAAACGCCAACACATACCCATGCGCATAGGTGAACTCATACCTTTTGAGTCTTACAGCAATAATAAAATTACCCGTATTGAACATGTGGCATTATTTAAAAAACACTTATATAAAATAGGTCTCGGTAAAGCTGGGATATTTAAGACTCAAACAGCTATTGCGCCAGCGGAAAATCGTGCTGAATTACAGCATGCCCTCAAAAATAAATGTGAAGATTTAGGTGAAACCACCGATGGCAAGGTGATGTACCTATATCAACACCAAACTAGCTCTCCCATTCTCAGGGAGATTGGCCGCCTTCGAGAGATAGCCTTCAGAGCGGTGGGTGAAGGCACAAATAACCGCCGTGATATCGACCGGTTTGACGCTTTTTATTACCACCTAATTTTATGGGACAAAGATGACCTAGAGATCGCGGGGGCTTATCGTTTTGGTGATGCAAAAACAATTATCGAAAATGATTCGGTCAAAGGCCTTTATTCAGCTAGCTTATTTGATTACGGGCCTGCAATGGCTCCTTACTTTGCACAAGGTTTAGAACTGGGTAGAAGTTTTGTTCAGCCCAAGTATTGGGGCAAACGCAGCCTAGATTATTTATGGTTTGGTATAGGGGCTTTTTTACAACGTCATCCGAGATTTCGCTACCTATTTGGCCCAGTTAGTTTAAGTGACCATTACCCAAAAGCAGCTAAAGATTTATTGATCCAGTTTTACACCTTATATTTTGGCTGCACTGACGGTATTGCCAGTTCTAAATTACCTTATCTACTGCCCAAGGATTATCCACATAGTTTTAGTGGGGACAATTACAAAACAGATTTCAACCAACTCAAACATCAGTTGGCAAATATGGGTATGGTTGTGCCAACACTTTACAAACAATACACTGAAACTTACCAAGCAGGAGGCGTACACTTTATCGGTTTTAATATCGACCCAGACTTTAATCACTGCGTAGACGGATTAGTATTAGCAGACCTAAACACCTTAAAACCGAAAAAACGTGCCAGATATATGCCGAGTAAAACATTAAACGAAACGCCATTAGTAATAACCTGACTCGATTTGAGGCGAGGATGTGCTATTAAGCACTAGAAGTGTGGATTATTTGGATCATGTACTTGAGCTGACAAAATTTACTTATGAAATTGTTTTTTTTATGGTGTAAATAGTAGCTATATGTGGAAGTATTTCTAGGTCAATAAACTTTCAGTTTGGGTCTTTCTTTGCAGCCTAAAAAGCATCAGGTTGAGTCTATAGCATGTTTTCTAGCACATCAGCAGAACAAATCGTTACACGTTGCCGAAGTCGTCATAACCAATACAGTGGTACTGAGCGCGGCAATCCTAAAACAATTAACTTAACTTAAGTTAGCGTGTATTGCCAATACTGGGACTAATAATATTGCTCTTAACGCAGCCTTACAATTAGGCATGGCAGTCAATAATGTCAGTGGCTACGCCAGCGTCGCTGTATGCCAATATGTGTTCGGCTAAATCCTTATATATTTTAATCAAATAAGTCATCACAATCACAACACTAGCCAAGGTTTATTGCAAAAAAGTGCTACGTTTTGTCGTCATGTAAATGGCTTTAGCGAAGTAAGTAAAAAGACTTAAGGCATCATGTAAACTTATTTTATGAACAAATACGTTTTGTTTTACCTATGCCCAGTATTCACTGATTTGAAACGTTATTTGAGTAATTTTATTTTAGCTAAGCGAAACTCTTCACCACTTAAATATCCTTGCTGATGTAAATTGACTAACTTATCAAGCGCATCAACCAACTCAGTTTGTGATTTTTCTTGGTTTTCGGATTGCGAGACCTTGCTTTTATGATTTGCTGGCTCTTGAATTGAACCTTCAATTTTGTCATGTTTTATTTGTTGGGTTTTGCTGTATTGTTTAGGCGACACCTTCATATTAGGATGAAAGTATTTAACGATAGGAATTATGCGAGTTTCTGTATCTTTGAGGTTAATGCATTTAGAAATACCCCAGCACAAGTCAAATAGTATATCTATGACCTCATGATACTTTGTAGCTGTTATTCTGCTGCTGCCTCTCCTCAGATATAGACTCACTCTGAAACTATTACCTTTGACGGATAAGACTAGTTCAATATGCCGAGAGTTCTCATCTTCCAATTTGGCATAGTATTCGTTGGAAAAGATGGCACGCATATCTGCTTCGATTTGATTGTTCAGGGCATTGTTTGGCTGTTCAGATATTGTGTTAATAATATTGTTATTCAACAATATCTCGCAACGGATAATGTCGCACAGGGCGAGCGTTTTGTAGCTCTTATTCTGATTTGCTTTGAATAGCTTGATGGTTTGTGTAGTTGGTTCATATTCGAATCGTAGATTGTCTTTATTTATTAAGAGGTCGGTCTTATCCTGTTGTCTTTTTTTACGATACACAAAAAGCAAAAGTAACAATAATCCCGTCAATAAGCTTATGTGCAAAACATAACGGTTAGATTCATCCGTCATCGTGTTTGACTCCATTGAACTCAATTCAATTGCTTTGGAGATAGTCAACGATAGTGAATACATCTTACTTTCATTGTTATCAAAAAGTATTATCTCGCCTTTATTATCTTGATAAATGTTCAAATCAGAAATCGCTGATAAAGGGTATTTACTGATGATCTCTTCGAATATTGGTAATTCATCATTTAGTGGTGTTAGTGCAAGAGAGCTCAAATGCCATTTATTATTTAGCCGTTTGAAAGAAACCATCTTATCTCTGAGATTGATTAAGTCGCGTCCCTGATAAAGCAGCATTGCTGACATGTCATTGGGTTGCTGCCGAAGAATGGTAGACTTTGGCTGTGTGAGTAAATTATCACCAAGTATTGCTTTGCTCAAACGGTATTGTTCATCGTTATTATGTTGGATGAATATTGACGCATGATCATTTTTAGCCCAAAAAAAACGTTCAATATTTTGGATGCCCATTACCACTATTTCATTACTGATTTGGGAGTCTTTGATGAAAGGGTTAGTATCAAGAACAGTGTAGTTAAGTGCTCCAAAAACATGGGGGTCGATGCGTAATATTACGCCAGAATAAAGAGGCTCATCATTAAGCTCATTTATGTGATTTAAAGAAAAATATAGTTGCCCATAATCAATGTTCCAAGACTTTTGATATGGATCAAAACTAAGATTTCGTATACCGCTACTCTCCTCATTTATGGGAATACGTAACACTTCTCTCTTAGTTTTAGGCTCTATTTTTTGTTTGTCAAAATCATATTGCCAGGCTGTGATCACAGTTTCAAAACCAAAAGAAATATTAGTATCATCCAGCGTTAATCGATTAATGTTCGTTTTTGGATCAAACTGTGTGGTGTGCGCCGTAAATATAGTGGCGTATCCCGAATGTTCAGGTCTTGTGAAGCTTGGGTGCAAAGTCATTGCGGTAAGGGAAATAAAAGCTTGGCTATCCGAAGTTAATGCTAAATTTAAAATTGTTTCTTGGTTGTTTATAGAACTTTGGTTCGTTAAATAAACACGCCCATTATCTTTCCCAACAAAAAACTCACCGTTATTTGCCGGACTAGCTAAGGGCTCCAGCCAGAGTGCATCAGTATCGACATCGTCTAATTCACTTAGATCAACTATCAGTTGCAATTGATATTGTTCTGCAAAAGTTATTTTGGGTAAAAACAAGATGCAAATCACTATTAAGTAAAAGACAAAATGCAAAGATTTTCTATGAAATTTTATGATAGCTTGATAATCCATTTAATGCTTTGAAATCCATTATGATTTTTTTAGCAAATTCATATTCACTTTCCACATTATATTAGCTTGTGTCTTAGCCGCTTATAATTGAAAAGGATTTCAGCTATTCAGCTGTACTGGTTACGATTTATCTAATAAAAAATATTGTATCAGGTATTGATCAACAGCAATAACGGTGAATAGTTTTTATATTCCTCAACCCAGCCCATAAGTTGCCAATCTCATTCTTTTTAAGAGTTCAGTAATAACTTTAATAATATATCGTTAACAAAAAAATTATCTGACTATTTGGGGTATTTAGATAAACGGTACGAAGAAGAATCCTAGTAATTCAGCGTCTAAGTATACACATTCAGGTCATTTGAACAGTGACCCTGTGGATGCTAAATATAGATTGAACTTCAGTATATAAGGGTAAACGTAAGAGGGTTATGAGTATCTTGTGCCTATTCAAACAACGTGATTCATTTTTAATTGTTTGGTTTATTTTAAGTCGGTTACAACAACGTTTTAGATTCGCCACTTTAAAATTTAAAATTCCGGCTAATATCAGATGCATGACATAAAATAAACGATTGTCTCAAAGTATCCTTTATTTAATATTAGCTTTTGCAATCCTGATTTTAACGAGTTTTTTGTATTGTAGCTATCCCAAGTCTCGATGCAAAGTATTACGTTTATTGTGGCTTCCAACTATCTGGACCGGGGTGTGGTTGTTTGCCCGTCAGGTTAAACATATGCGCCAGTGGGGTGACTCATGGTTTGTTTTCTTTTTGTGTGTCAACAGCACTTTTCACCACAATAGAAGTTCAATCGTTAGTATGATGATTGTTTTTTACTCTACGGTGGCATGACAATGACGGTCTCTCCTAGTGAAAAAAGTATCTCTTTTGAGTATCATTATTTTGTAATATTAGCCGGTTTGATTGCAGCCTTAATATGGCGAAAAACTGATCCTAAACCCGTTTTGAAACACTATAAGTGCGTGTAAGGTGCGCCTAATGACATCGATATTGGAGAAAAGTGGCAGGTTGAAGACCAAACAGAATTAGAAGACAATTCGCGATTACATTAAAAGCATAATGCAGCTAAATTCTTTCACGATCACGTAACGGTTCACTTTATTATTAAGAGTTCGATATGGAGTATGAATAAGAATAAAAAGGGTCAGAATCAATTTAAGTCAGTTACGCTTTGGATAAATTGGTGACAGCCCTTAGATTGTGGATTTTAAACGAAAAGATAGGATATAACCTCATTCAACCAGGTCATCGCTGTGGTCACACCATGTTATTTTGTTAATGTGTAGAACTCTGAGATATAACTTCCACCTTTGATATTCGCTATAAGTCGAAGTTTGTAACGTTCCCCTGAATTACCGATGAGTTCTCTCAAATCTGTTTTGGTATGCCAATAATAGGGGCTTTGTACCATGCCTAAAGGATATGCAGTTGAGTTGTTATATTTATCAACTAGAAATATTGTTGCGCTATCTAGGGGAAAAGTTGAGTTGACGGTTGTTAAGTTGTTTTTATGAAACACATTCACTTCAAAGTCGCCAGCTTTTAAAACACACAGTTGATTAATAACATCACAATTTTCAATCGGTACTAACTTTATCACCTTCTCCTTTTTAGCCTGGTCTTCTTCATAATAATCGGCAGCAATAAATCCAATTATGGCTAAAAATGGTGCCACTATAAATGCTGTTCTTGTGTGTTTATTCATTATTTATTCTTTTTTAGGGTTTTACTTTTTTAATCATTACATATCGAAAAATGGCGTTGACACTTAATGATTAAAATTTACGTTAACTGATTTTTTCACAATAGTTTGAAAATAAAGATTAAAGAGCAACTCTTCAATCTTTATTCTTATTATTCAATGGGTCATGCTTATCAAATAATGTTGGTAATACGTTTTATTTTAGAGACGGTTTATGCCTAGTGATCGCTGACTGCAGAAGTGCCACCAGGTCTACGCATGTTTTCAACTAAATCTTGAATATGCTTAGGCGCGGGCCCTGTCAACTGTAGCACTATAAAAGCGACACCAAAATTTACTAATGCACCGACTACACCAAAGGCATTAGGAGAAATTCCAAAGAACCAGTTTGGCCCCATATCTCCTAAGAATGATGTACCTGGAATAAACATGATACCTTTGTGTTGAAACACATAAAGCATGGTGACTCCGATACCAAAACACATCCCTGCAATGGCCGCTGTGCCACTCATTTTCTTAGAGAAAATCCCCATCATTAGTGCAGGAAACATTGATGACGCAGCCAAACCAAAGGCTAACGCCACCGTACCGGCAGCAAATCCAGGCGGATTAAGACCGAGGTAACCCGAGACTAAAATAGCAAGTGTCATAACAATACGTCCCGTTAGTAACTCATTTTTTTCAGACAAATTTGGTGTTAATACACCTTTCATTAAATCATGGGAAATTGAAGATGATATTGCAAGTAGTAAACCTGCTGCTGTTGACAGTGCCGCCGCCAGACCACCGGCAGCCACTAATGCAATTACCCAGTTAGGTAAGTTAGCGATAGCCGGGTTGGCTAATACCATAATATCATTGTCAACTCTCACCATTTCATTGGTTGCTTTGTCAGCTGAATATTGAATTTTACCATCACCATTTTTGTCTTCAAATTCTAATAAGCCAGTTTTTTCCCAGTCTTTAAACCATTGAGGACGCTCAGAATATTCTAAATTTTGACCAGCAGTGGGTTCGATTGTACTCATCAAATTAAGACGAGCCATTGCACCAACTGCGGGGGCAACGGTATATAATAACGAGATAAAAACCAATGCATACCCAGCTGAAGAACGGGCAGCTTTTGCAGAAGGAACCGTAAAGAAGCGCATGATAACGTGTGGTAAACCAGCCGTACCTATCATGAGTGACATAGTGTATGCGAACATATCCAATGAGCCATTCATGTTATTTGTGGTGTATTCTTTAAATCCTAATTCAGTCACCACTAAGTCCAACTTATCAAGTAAGAACACACCACTACCGTCTGCCAATGTAGAGCCTAATCCAAGTTGAGGTATGGGATTGCCAGTTAATTGCAGAGAGATGAAAACGGCAGGAATGGTGTAAGCAAATATCATGACAACATACTGAGCTATTTGCGTATAGGTGATCCCCTTCATTCCACCTAGTACTGCGTAGAACCAAACAACAGCCATACCGATAGCCAAGCCTAAACCGTAGTCCACTTCTAAGAAGCGCGAAAATGCCACACCCACGCCTTTCATTTGACCGATGATATACGTTAATGATGCGATGATTAAACAAATGACCGCTACAATGCGAGCTGTTTTAGAGTAATAACGATCAGCAATAAATTCAGGAACAGTGAACTTACCGTGTTTACGCATATAAGGTGCTAGCAACATGGCTAGTAATACATAACCACCTGTCCAACCCATTAAAAATACAGAACCGCCATATCCTAAAAAGGCAATTAAACCAGCCATTGAGATGAATGACGCTGCACTCATCCAATCAGCTCCAATTGCCATGCCGTTTTGGATAGGTGTTATGCCACCGCCTGCCACATAAAAGTCACTAGTTGATGCAGCACGAGCCCACCATGCTATGGCAAAATATATGGCAAAAGTGCCAAAGACTGCAATGTAGGTATATAGCGTTAACTCATCCATTATGACCTATCCTCAGACTCGTATTTTTTATCAAGTTTGTTCATTTTATGGCTATACCAAAAAATTAACCCAACAAAAGTATAAATTGAACCCTGCTGAGCAAACCAGAATCCAAGCTTATATCCACCGAGTCGAAACTCGTTTAGTGGTTCTACTAATAACAAGCCAAAGCCAAATGATACGATAAACCAAATGATCAGACATATTGCTATCAAGCGTAGGTTTTCCTGCCAATATGTTGTCTTTTTTTCCACATTATTCTCCTAGTACTGCATGCTATCTAATTTATTATATACGCTGCTTTTTGTTGTAATAACGCCATCTTCGGGGAAAATATTTGAATATAGTTATGCTGTTAAATATTGTTGCAACAAATTTGAAATTAACTTTTAACAATTTACATACAACTTTGATTGTATACAACACTACCAAGCTTTGTTTATATCAGATACACCAACTTGGTCGAATATCAGCGTTTACCGTTGACTTGATAGCTAAGTCATCTCAAATTAACTTATTAAAAATAAAAAGTATGCTTGAAGCTCTTGGAATAGTTCTAAAAATTAGGGGGATATTTTTGAAAGCGAATATGAATGCTTGTATGGATAGTAGCTCATGTAAACCATCCTGTTTCTAATTGGATTGGGGTAAGGTGAGAACCAGGCTTTAGCAGCAACTAAAGCTTTCTTTTGCAGTCGTTCGATTAAATGATGGCTCCTCAGTTGATAGACCGATAACAAGAATGAACATCATACTCCAAGCACCGCACTCCAAGCACCGCACTCCAAGCACCACGCTCCAAGCACCACACTCCAAGCACCACACTCCAAGCACCACACTCCAAGCACCACACTCGAATAGTCTACTGGGTCTCGATAACTGGGTTATCGACCCGCATTATGCATGCAAAAGTTAGCTTATTATGAATACTAAAATGAATCAAAACATTAACGTCGGTGTCGATACTGGTAATTTTCAATTGGATATTTACAATCGTCCTTTGGATATCTATTTCACTGTTCCTGTAGTAGCGACAAAGTTACAGGTTTTATTGTGCTCAACCTAACCGATGTTAAGCCCGTCCAGTGAACTATTCGCTAAGTTAAATCCCATCAGTTGTTCAGGTTTCCTATTAAGATAAATAGGGAACGCTAAGCATTTAATAATTAACCAGAGCAAAAAAATTACGTTTTTATGTCAATTGTATGAATTCGAAATTATTGCGGGATATTCGTTGGTGACGTTTTATTTGCTATTCTGCTGGTCCACAGTGATCCTAACATCGCAAGTATAAAGCCAGGAATGGTGATTAACTTGGGCACTTCGTCTGCCACTAACCAAGCAATAAGTGCCCCAACACCGGGCACCATAAACATAATCGAAGCCACCTTTGCTATAGAGCCTTCGCGAACCATGGCGAACATCAACAGTATGCCTACAATAGAATTACCGAAAACTACAAAGGCGATAGCACCCCAAAAAGGCAATGTATTTTCAAAAATAAGTCCTTCAAACGCTAATGCGAATGGAATAGAAATAACCGATGCAAACGCGTATTGCACCCAAGTAGCAACAATGGGATGGACACCTAACTTTCGTTGTTTTTCAATTACCTGACCAATTGACAACGCAACAACTGCAGTAAAACCAAGAATTGCGCCTAATAAGTACCCCTCGTTACCCTGCATGTTAACCCCCACAATCAGTGTTGCACCTAGCAGTCCTAAGGTCAGGCTAGCCCATATGTTCCAAGCTGGTAACTTTCGAGCTAATAACGCACTTGCTATGATCACCAGTACTGGTTGTGAAGCAGCAAATAAGGCCATGATACTGGCACTTGCCCCTAGTTTCATACCCACATAAATACTTCCAAAATGCCCTATGTGTAAAAACAATCCAGTTCCAATTAGAGCATAAGACTTCCGAAAGTTAGGGATGGGTAAGCGCCACAATATAACCAAAGGTGTCAGCACTAAAAAAGCACCTACAAAACGAAAAGCGAGTAGGTTTAGGGGTTGGGTATATATCAATGCTAGTTTTGCCATAGCATAACCGGCGCTCCACACGAGCAGAAATATGAGAGGGTAGAGGGGTCTTAAAGTTGAAAGCACAGGTGTTGAACCATTTGATATTTATGTGTGATGCTAACATGCAAATAAAAACCGTCACATAGGACTCGAGTCCAATACCATAATTTAACTTTTTACAGTATTGTCTAACTAAGTAGTGACGCAAGCTGTAGTTTGTTAAACCTTTATTTAGAATCATTAACTCAGGTATATTGTTATGTCTTACGTCACAGAATATCAAGCTTCAATTGACTCACCCGCAATATTCTGGAGCGACAAGGCCAAACAATTACCTTGGTTTAAAGCGCCTAAAAAAATATTGTCTGTTGATGAAAATGGTATTCAAAGGTGGTTTGCTGATGGCGAAATGAATACTTGTTACATGGCCCTAGATCATCATGTCGAACAAGGTCGTGGCGAGCAAATCGCACTTATTTATGATTCACCTGTTACTTCAACAAAAATGCAATTTACTTATAGTGAGTTACTTGAAAAAGTGGCTCGGTTTGCAGGTCTGTTGCAAATCAACGGTGTAGATAAGGGGGACACAGTGGTTATTTATATGCCCATGATCAGCGAAGCCGTTATTGCGATGCTGGCGGCCGCTCGAATTGGTGCTGTGCATTCGGTAGTGTTCGGTGGTTTCTCTGCTCATGAACTCGCGGTACGTATTGATGATGCGCAACCTAAGTTATTGATAACAGCATCATGCGGCATCGAGGTTAACCGCATTATTGAATATAAACCTATGATTAATGAAGCGATTGAGCTTGCAGATTATAAGCCTGCGCGAGTTATCTTATTACAACGGGAACAGTGCCTTGCAAGCATGCAACAGGGTCGCGACATAGATTGGGCTGATGCCTTAGGAGCAGCGCAACCTGCCGATTGTGTTAGCGTCAGCGGAACCGATGCTCTTTATATCCTCTATACCTCTGGAACTACAGGTAAACCTAAAGGTGTTGTTCGTGATAATGGTGGGCATGCCGTTGCCTTAAAATACTCAATGTCGGCAGTTTATAATATGCAACCGGGTGATGTGTTTTGGGCGGCATCAGATATTGGTTGGGTAGTGGGGCATTCTTATATTGTTTATGGACCACTGTTACATGGATGCACCACCATAGTGTTTGAGGGTAAGCCAGTAAAAACCCCTGATGCCAGTGCATTTTGGCGAGTAATTGAAGAGTATGCAGTAAAAGCTATTTTTGCTGCACCCACTGCATTTAGAGCTATTCGCAAAGAAGACCCCGAGGCTAAATTATTAGAAAAGTACGACTTATCCTGCTTAGAAAGTGTATTTATGGCAGGCGAGCGACTAGACCCACCCACCTATGAGTGGATTTCAAAAATAATTGGTAAGCCGGTCATCGACCATTGGTGGCAAACAGAAACGGGCTGGGCCATTGCTTCAAACTTAATCGGGATTGAAAGATTACCTGCAAAACCTG
>OOEE01000037.1_pt1 | contig 13931 bp, 11 predicted proteins | sample 1670541 | NCBI WGS metagenome assembly OOEE01 (sample SAMEA98149918, study PRJEB22522) | marine metagenome | biome: marine biome; feature: marine water body; material: sea ice | place: Arctic Ocean | collected 16-Sep-2015 | depth 1.1 m | reverse complement strand
AAGAAGATAAAAAATATTGAAAAAAAAAATAAAATTATAAAAGATAAGTAAAAACATAAAAAAAATATAAGAAAATAATAAAAAATAAAAAAAAAAAAAAAGAAAAAAAAGTAAAAAAAAAAAAAGTAGTAAAAAAGTAAAATAAATAAAATAAAAACTATTACATAAATATAGAATACTAGTTAATTTACCGTTTGTAAGTGAGTAGTGATACTCACAACAAATACTTAAAGAAACAAAACCAATGACTATTGGTTCTATCAAAAAGCAATAATAAAAACGCTTAGGCAGACATTAGTGCAATAGTATTATCTAGCATACGATTAGAAAATCCCCATTCGTTATCGTACCAAGCCATAACCTTCACTAAGTTTCCGCGCACTTTTGTTTGATTCATATCAAATATTGACGACGCAGGGTTATGATTATAGTCGATAGAAACTAAAGGCAGACTATTGCATTGTAATATACCGTTAGCTGATTTTTTTGAAGCAGCCTCTATAATCGCGTTTACCTCTTCAACACTGGTGTCTTTTTTTGTGTAAAAAGTAAAGTCGACGAGGGATACATTAATGGTGGGTACGCGCACAGCCATACCATCTAATTTTCCATTAAGCTCAGGCAGCACTAAACCGACCGCCCCCGCTGCACCTGTTTGAGTAGGTATCATTGACTGTGTGGCAGAGCGTGCTCGATATAAATCACTGTGATAAGTATCGCTGAGTGTTTGATCATTAGTGTAGGAGTGTATGGTCGTCATTAGCCCACTTTCAATACCTAGAGCATCGTTGAGGGGTTTAGCAATAGGTGCCAAACAATTTGTAGTGCACGATGCGTTCGAGATAATGACATGTGCTTTTGTCAGTAGGTGATGGTTAATGCCATAAACAATGGTTGCATCGGCATCGTTTGCAGGTGCAGAAATAATGACTTTTTTAGCGCCTGCAGTAATATGCATAGCGGCTTTTCCTCGAGTATTAAACAAGCCGGTACACTCATAAACCACATCAATGTCAAGATCTTTCCAGGGTAGATCTTCGGGGTTTCTCTGGGCATAAACAGCGATAGGATCTTCATTAATAAAAATATGCGAATCGCTATGACGCACGTCCGGTGCAAAATGCCCATGTACAGAATCAAATTTAAGTAGGTGCGCGTTAATATCGGCATTGCCTAGATCATTAATGGCGACAATTTCTATTGATGGATATTGGTTAGATTCATACAGCGCTCGTAAAATGTTGCGGCCAATGCGGCCAAAACCATTGATAGCGACTTTAATTGTCATACCTATTTCTCCGTTAGTTATTATGAGTTAACTTGATTCTTAATTTGTAATGACCCTTAAATTTTTACGGGTGATTATGCAGTTTATAAACGCGGATAATTGAGGTGCTCAACTATCAAAAGCGAAAACTTATTTTGAATAGTCGCCAGATTAGATTCACAAGAATATATTCAACAGATTACGTGTGTGAGATTACATTCGCGAGATTACACACATAAGGGCATCGCCACGTGGGTCAGTAGCCAAAGCGGACTAATAAAATAGTGAACATCCCTTGCAGATATGCCTGCATCAAAATCTTTACCCATAGTTTTACTAGAGCGCCCAAAGCACAAAATTATCTGTGTTAGGTAGGTGTTAAAACACAAGTCGATTTGAAGGCCGAAGCTAGCAGCGAGTATTACCAAAAATTTTAGGTATAAACTTTGGAGTTTAGGGTCGCCTATCGGCCCTAAACAAACAGCCGTGTATTTTTTAGCTAAGCTCAGAGCCGTTTAAAGAGCTCTATATCTACAGACTTACAAATCCTTAGCTCTAAAAATTTATAGGTCAGATTAATTGCTCAAATAAGCGGGCCACGGCCTCTGCACCAGGGTCGTTGTGTCCTCGAAGCTGGTCTGCCGAAATATAGGTTGCCCGGCCAGCTTTTGCCTGCAAAATTGTAGCGGTAAAATTTGCGGCGCCACGGGCCGCATTGGCCGCCGCCGGAAGGCCCTCATGCAGCGCATCTAACGCTGGCAGTAAGGCGTCAACTAAAGTTCGATCACCAACTTGGGCCCCACCAACTTCCTGTACGCGATCGAGCCCCGCTTTAAGTGCGCCGATGTCATCGCGACCAGAGGCTGAGGCATCACCTGCGGCAGCAAAGAAAATAGCCAATAAAATACCTGAAGACCCCCCCATAGTTTGACTCAGCTCAAGGCCGATGGCGCGATAGAGTTGGGTCATATCGGCAAGTGGCAAGCGATCTAGCGAGCCAATTAAAGCGCGTGCAGCTGTGGCGAGTGTCGATCCGGTATCACCGTCGCCAGACTTGGCATCGAGGGCATTCAGATCGGCTTCACAGGCAATAAATATATTGCAGCAGCGCTCGATAAAATCTCGCCGTAGTGGCTGTTTAGTGGCCAGTGGTAATATGGGTTTTAAGCCATCGGGCAATGGCATAAACTCAACACGTTGAATGGGCTTAAGGCCCGGCCAAGCGCTCGGTGCGCAGCTGGCATTGAGGGCTAAGATAGCGGAGTCTTTGACTGGCATCAGCGACACCGAAAAGCCACGCATATCTAGCGAGGTCATCAATCTTGCAGGGCCGACAATATACTTCAGCTGGCTCGAAATTTTAGAGTCGAGTAGTTCGTTAGCCAGTACTGCCATCTCTAAGTCGGTGGCGCCGCCGAGGTTATTAAGTAACACCACCATGGGTTCATCGGTGAGAATAGCCGCGAGCTTGTCGATCACCATCGTCATGGCATCGCGCGCATTGGTATAGGTCACTTGTTCAACACCGGCTTCGCCGTGAATACCTAGCCCTAACTCGGCTTTGCCTGAGGCGATGCGATCGTCTTTGGGTGAACCCGGAATACTACAGGTATCAAGCGACATACCGATAGTTGCGACACCGGCGATAACACCCTGTGCGGCGGCGGTTACCGCTGCTAAACCTTCACCGGCTTCAGCCAGAGCGCCGGCAATCTTATGCACGAACAAGGTCCCTGCGAGGCCGCGCTGCTGAAACAAATCGGGAAGTGCGGCATCGTCGTCGACAATAACCATGTTAACTTTTAAGCCAAAGGCCCGGGCGCGCTCGGCTGCAAGGCCAAAATTGAGACGGTCGCCAGTATAGTTTTTGACAATTAATAGGCAGCCCGCTTTACCTGTAACGGCAAGAATTCCTGCGAGCACGGCGTCGAGTGAAGGCGATGCAAAAATATCGCCACAGACCGCGGCGGTCAACATGCCCTCACCGACAAATCCGGCATGGGCCGGCTCGTGACCCGAACCACCCCCAGAGACTAGCGCGACTTTGGACTTATCCCAATCGGTGCGCACTACAACTTTGATATGGGGAAACCCGTCCAGTCTCGTCAGCCGACCACCTGAACTTGCGATAACACCGTCAATGGCATTAGTGACTAGCGTTTCCTTGTCATTGATAAATTGTTTCATAAGATTTCCTTAGACAACTCGAGCCCCATTGGCATCGAAGAAAATTGGATTTTTTGGCGTAATGCCGATAACAGCCCCGACTTTTATGGGCGTGTGCGAATCGGTTAAGGTAATAAGATGATGATCACCTAGGCGTAAATGTAGTCGCGTTTGATCGCCCAGATGTTCGATGCGCGTGACCTCGCAATCTTGGCCACCGCCAAGCTCTATATGCTCTGGTCGCAAACCAATTAAAGAGGCACCTATTGGTGCGCCACCAAATATCGAGATCGGTAAGGTGTTGATGCGCGGCGAACCCAGTCTGGTCGCCACATACTGACTAGAGGGGTTTTCATAGATGTCCCGAGGCGTGCCGAACTGTTCTATACGACCATTATTGAGGACGCCGATTTGAGTCGCCATGGTCATCGCCTCGGTCTGATCATGGGTAACATAAAGCATGGTCGCGCCGAGCTCCGACTGAATGCGCTTTAGCTCAATACGAAGATCGCCGCGTAGCTTTGCATCGAGTGAACTTAAGGGCTCATCCATCAGATAAATTCGAGGGTTTCTTACCAGCGCCCGCCCCATAGAAACCCGCTGCATCTCGCCGCCAGATAGCTCGGTGGCTTTATTGTCAAGCTTGTGCGAAATTCGCAACACCTCGGCAACCTCATTGACTTTTTTGTTCATGATGTCGACAGGGGTTTTGAGAATAGGCGATTTTAGGGGAAACTCGAGGTTTTCGCGCACGCTTAAATGCGGATACAGTGAATACTGCTGAAACACCATAGCAACATCACGTTGTGCGGGTGAGTCGTCGATAACATTGACTCCGTCGATTAAGATTTCACCGCTATCAGGTTTCTCGAGCCCCGCAATACAGCGCAGTGTGGTAGTTTTGCCTGCACCGGTTGGCCCCAGTAACACCACAAATTCGCCATTATTAATTTTGAGCGAGACAGCATCAATGCCAATCTCTTTACCGAAAGTTTTAGTGACCTGCCTGAGTTCAACGTCTGCCATCTTAGACACTCCCTTCATTAAGATCAGAGCGAATGGCCGCGCCACTTGCCGCATTAAACAAGGTGATGGTTTTTTCGTTGAAACTTAAACCGACCCTGTCACCAACGTCCACTCGCTGTGCAGAACTTATTCTGGCTTTTAATTCGCCGTTAAGTGTTTTGATCGTCAGAATTTGACTAGTGCCTAGATATTCTGTTGCCAAAATTTCGCCTTTAAATTTGGATTGATCAGATAGTGTGACATGCTCTGGACGCACTCCAAACACGAGCTTACCCTGAGCCGATTCGCGCTGAACAGGAACTGCAATAGTTTCTCCAGATAAGACGACCGTGTTGGTGTTTGCCAGAACAGCGCCCTCAAAGTAGAGAAAACTCATGGGCGGTGAACCGATAAAATCGGCGACAAACATAGTCGCAGGCTTATCGTAAATATCCTGCGGCTTGCCAAACTGCTCCACCACACCATGGTTCATCACCACAATTTTATCGCCCATTTGCATGGCTTCTAACTGGTCGTGGGTGACATAAACCGTAGTCGCACCCATACGATCATGCAGGGCCCGAAGCTCCTCGGACATGTGTTCGCGAAACTCCGCGTCCAACGCACCCAAGGGCTCGTCCATTAAAAAAGCTTTGGGCTCGCGCACAATGGCACGCCCAAGGGCCACACGCTGGCGGTCGCCACCGGATAAACCGCTCACCGATTTATTGAGCATAGCCTCGATACCCAAAATTTTGGCAACTTCACGCACGCGCTTTTGCGCATCCGACTTAGACATTCCCTGACTGAGTAGCGGATACAACATATTTTTACCAACATTCATATGCGGGTAAAGCGCAAACATTTGGAACACAAAGGCAATGTCGCGTTGCGAGGCGGGTTTCATACCCACCTCTTCACCACCGATATATATCTCGCCGCTGGTTGGTAACTCAAGGCCCGCCATCATCCGCAAGGTAGTAGTTTTACCGCAACCCGAGGGCCCTAGCAGCATAAAAAATTCACCATCTTCAACGGTAAACGAAGACGACTGTACCGCGGTAAAATCACCAAATTCTTTGCGAACGTTCTCTATTCGTATTTGTGCCATGATTTACTCGGGAAAGTGACTGACGACGATAAACATTACCGTGCCAACCAGGGTTACAATAAAGGAGTAGGTGTATAGCCACAGTGCGAATGGCTGCATTAGCATGAACACCCCGAGTGCGATCAAAATAGAGGCTAACATTTCCCAGGCGCCGCGCTTTAGACCTAACAATTCATTGAAGAAATTATTCATTTGCGAACTGCTCCAAAGGTGATGCCACGCAGTAGATGCTTGCGCAGTAAAATAGTGAACACCATCACCGGCACCAAAAAGATAGTGGCTCCAGCGGCCATAGCGGGCCAATCAAGGCCACCAACACCAATAATTGTCGGGATAAATGGTGGCGCCGTCTGCGCCGTACCCGAGGTTAACAAGACCGCGAAGGCATATTCGTTCCAGGCAAAAATCAGACAGAAGATTGCCGTCGAGGCAATGCCAGTGGCGGCTTGTGGCAAAACCACCTTATAAAAAGCCTGGAATCGCGTGTAGCCATCAATCAAGGCTGCCTCTTCATACTCGATAGGAATTTCGTCGATAAAGCCGTTGATCAACCACACCGCTAAGGACAGATTCACCCCCGTATATAATAGAATCATACCGGCGTGGGTATCACTCAAACCCAGTTGTCTGAACATTAAAAATATGGGTATCGCGACGGCAATCGGCGGCATCATCCGTGTCGATAGAATAAAAAACAGCAAATCATCCTTCAGCGGCACCTTAAACCGAGAGAAGGCGTAGGCCGCCATTGTTCCCAGTACGATCGCAAAAAAGGTGGAGCCAAAGCCAATAATCACCGAGTTTAAAAAGCGCTCGGGAAACTTTGATGGACCCACAATCACCATATCTTTTTCGCGTACGATCTGGTCGTACCAGGTAGTGGGCTCGCCCAAGGCTGCTAGCGCCTCGTCAGAGGCACGAGTTTGTGTAGTGAAGAGGTTTACATAACCCTCGAGAGTTGGTTCAAACAATACTTTTGGCGGATAAGAAATAGAATCTGTGGGTGACTTAAAACCCGTTGCAATGATCCAGACCAAAGGCAAAAGCGTGATCAGTGCATAGCTAATCACCAGGATTCCTGCGCCCCACTTTTGGCGCATCGACGGTTCGTTGACTGAAAAACTCATCGTGATTTCACTCTATTAAGGGCTTTCACATAAATCGAGGCGAGTCCGAAAACGGTGACAAACAAGATCACAGCGTAGGCAGAAGCAAAGCCGGTACGCCATTTTTCAAAGGCTTCACGCTTAAGATTAATTGAAGTTAACTCGGTAATCGATCCCGGGCCGCCACCGGTCAGTTGTACTACTAGGTCGAACATTTTGAAATTTTCGATACCACGAAAGAGAATCGCGAGCATTAAAAAGGGCAACACCATCGGAATTGTAATGGTCCAAAATTGCCGCCATTTACTAGCGCGGTCGCACTCGGCGGCCTCGTAGATGCTATCGGGAATCGAGCGCAGGCCCGCCAGACAGATCAGCATAACAAAAGGCGTCCACATCCAAGTATCGACAATGACAATTGACCAGGGCGCCAGTGTAACGTCACCGATCATCGAGAAACTGGTGGGATCAATACCGGTAAAAAAGCTAACAATATAATTAAAAAAACCAATTTGCGGTTGGTAAAGAAAGGTCCAAAAGTTGCCCACCACAGCGGGCGATAGCATCATCGGCAGCACGATAATGGTCGTCCACATATCATTGCCTTTAAATTTTTTGTTGATTAGATAGGCCAAGGCAAAACCAATCAGGACTTGAAAAAAAATTGTCCAGAATAAAAAGTGCGCAGTCGCCTGCATGGTCATCCAGGTATCTGGATCGGTCAAAATACGTTCGTAATTGCGTAAACCAATAAATTCGACATCGTTGTTAGGACGGTTGACACGATAGTTGGTGAAGCTCAGCCAAATAGTCCAGATTAGTGGAAAAATATTAATCGCGAGTAAGATTACAATAGTCGGGCTGACGAATATCCAAGCGATTGCACGATCAGAAAGACCTTTTATTCGGCGCGCAACAGCTGGCGGCGTAGCTTCGGCCGCACGGTCGATAGCAGATTTTGGCATACTAAACTCTTGAAGATTTGGTGAGATGGAGCGAGGCCGGACCACATTCGTTAATCCGACTTCGCCTGTACACGTTGAAGATATTTAGCGAAAAATTATTTCAGACCTTCGTCTTCGAAAACTTCGTTCCAGTCTTTCACTATGGCATCAAGCGCTTCTTTTGCGGTTCCCTGTCCGGCCACAACATAGTTGTGAATACGCGCCTGCATGGGTAACAATAAAGAGGCATACGCGGGTTCAGCCCAAAAGTCTTTGACGATTGCCATAGAGTCGAGGAAGGTTTGAGCATATGGCTGGCTCGCCACAAAACCCGGATCTTCAACAACTGCATTTAATGCCGAGTAGCCACCTGCATCCCACCAATCTTGCTGCACTTTAGGCTGCGCAAACCACTTGATGTACTCTAACGCCGCTGCACGCTTCTCAGAATTAGCCACAACCGAGATACCTTGGCCGCCAAGCTGTGCAAACTGACCGGCAGGACCGGCGGGATTGGCGAAGTAACCTGATTTACCACCACCCACATTAGGATCGAGCTCAACACCAGGCCAAATAAACGCAAAGTTCATTTGCATAGCAACTTGACCCGATTTATAGGCATCGATATTAGCGCCCATATACCAATCAGAAGAGCCTGGTGGTGTACAGCAATCATAGAGGTCTTTGTAGAACTCTAAGCCTTCTATCGCACCTTTTGAGTTTACAAAGCCTTCAATATCGTAAGGTTTATCTGGGTTTTCGTAGAGAAAACCATAGTTATAAAGTGCATTAGTGACACCCATGGTAATACCTTCAGATCCACGCTCTGTATAGATAGCAGCTCCGTAAACTTTTTTACCATCGATATCGCGGCCCTGGAAGAACTCACCAATATCTTTTAATTCAGCCAGGGTGTTGGGCACGCCCAGAGCGCGGCCATGCTTCGCCTTGAATTCGGCCTGCAGCTCGGGGCGATCAAACCAATCTTTACGGTAGGTCCAACCCACCACGTCACCAAAGGCAGGTAGCGCATAATAGTTGGGTGTGTTCTTGGGCCATTCAGAATAACCCGTTACCGTTGCTGGAATAAAGTCATTCATTGAAATGCCTTCTTTATCAAAGAAGTCATTCAACTTAAGGTACTGGCCGTTTTCAGCTGCACCACCAATCCACTGGCTGTCACCGATAAGTAGATCGCAGAGTTTGCCGCCGGAGTTAAGCTCGTTCAACATACGGTCTGCAAAATTTGGCCAAGGCACAAATTCAAAACTCATGTTATGACCCGATTGGCTCTCGAAGTCTTTACTGAGTTCAACTAGGGCGTTAGCGGGATCCCAGGCCGCCCAGCAAAGGGTTAGATCATCAGCCTGTGCAACAGGGACTGCACTTAGCACCGAGGCGGCTAAAAAGGCATTAGCCATTAGAAAGCGAGATTTCATGTTTGATTCCTCATTAGATAGTTTTATTTTTATACTAATTATTAATGGACACCGCTAGCTAACGCCGTCAATACCTGAACTGTATATGAGTTACGTACCTCATGTCTATTCTTTTTTGAGTTACGTACATCAAAATATTCAAAAAAAGGCTTTTTAATGTTATCGCACAATATAACTAGTCGATGTTATTGGCTGAAAGGCTCGAGGAAGACAGGTAATCACAAGTCATCTACGCTCGATAATTTATCCCATATATGCGGTAAATTATCGAGCGCAGCCATCAGATAGACCATAGATTTATCGAAACACCGCGGGTAAAGTTAATTGGCTAGCAGAGAATAAGCGAGTGTCGCTCGACTTTTAGCTCCAGTTGAATAGATTTTCTTTAAGCACAATATCGATCCGAATAAGCTCTTGTGCTGCGTCGATTTCAGTGCCATCACTAACCGCTTTGAGCACTCGAATGGCACTGCGGATCATGTGCCCGACATCTTGAGAAATAACCGCATCAATTGTCTCGTTTTCAAGACCCTCTCTAGTTTGCGGTGTTAAATCATGGGCGATGACAAAGGTATCGGCTCGCCCAGATTCTCGAAGCAACGCCAACAGTGCGGTAATACCAGCACCGGCAGAATAAAAGCCGCGAATATCTGAGTTTGCCTTAAGCGCATTGCCCACTGCATCCGTTAATATCTCTGCGCTGCTATGTCCCTCTAGGGTTGGTAGTGCGTTAACCTGTTGATTTTTCTCAAGCATGTAGGCGTCAAAACCGAGCCGGCGCTCAACACTGTCACGCAGCCGCATAGAGCCTGAAGTGATAAGCACCTTGCCCCCTTGCTTGCCCAAAAAGCTACTCATTAAAAAACCTGCAATGCGCCCTGCGGCAATATTATCGATACCCACGTATTGATCACGACCCGAATCTGGCAGATCAGAAACCAGAGTGACAACCGCCAAGCCCGCTTCTTTAAGGTGGCGAATGGCATCCCGCACTAGCGGCGTCTCGGGTGCCATTACCGCGATACCGTCATAATTTTTTTTCCCCAGCGAGTTCAAGATAGCCGCCACCTTGTGCAGATCATCCTCCGGCGCCTTAATCAACTCCAGCACTGTTCTGTCGGCAACGGGCCCCGAGATAACCTCGTTAATTTTATTCTCGACCGCGGTTGAAAATCGGTTATCGCCCTCTGCCAACACAAATGCTAATTTGTACTCGCGACGACGGGCTAAATTTGCCGCGTCAATATCGCGGACATAGCCAATTTCTGCAATCGTCTTAAAAACTCGGTCAATCGTTGCTTTTCGCACGCCAGCTCGGCCGTTAAGTACACGATCTACGGTAGCCAAGCTGACTTCAGCATGTTTTGCGATGTCTTTTACCGTTGGCCTAGACATATACTCCCCTTTTTGGGCTAAACTATACTGCGGCGATGAGTTACGTCAATCATTTTTGAGTTGTAGGTTGAAAATACTCGCATCAGCAGCTGCGCCGAGCTGCAAACACCATGACCCACCTGTTAGCGCGCTGAGTAGTGATCACCGCACTATTATGCCGCCATTAGCCAATGCTGTAGCCCAGTTATTGAGAGATGTAGCGGTTTGGAGAGTACTAAAGCGGTTGGATAAGCTAGAGTTACAAGAGCCGTCAGAGGTGCTAACTTACCAGCATAGGTTGTTTCATAATGTCCCCAATCACTAGCTACATTAGGGCGCACCCGACTTGCTCACAAGTGACACGATAGCTTCAAAATATAAATTACAGATAAACCTTATAACAAGGCATAACAACAGGAGCTTATAGAATGCTAAACCCTCGCCACAAAAATTTGGATTTATCGATCAATATTACGCATATGGATGTCGTCATAAAGAAAATCAGTATCGATACCCCAGTGCAAACCTCTTTTGGCACAATGACCGAACGACCCGCTATTTTTGTGCGGATTAGAGATGACCAAGGAACGCGGGGTTATGGCGAGATATGGTGTAACTTTCCTGCCTGTGGTGCCAGTCATCGCGCCAACTTATTTAACACAGAAATCGTTCCCAGAGCCCTTGGCAAAAAATTTAAAAGCCCGGCAGAGGCATTCGATCAGATATCTGATGCAACTCATATTCTTGCCATTCAAACGGGAGAATTTGGCCCGATCGCCCAGTGTATTTCGGGCCTAGATATTGCGCTTTGGGACCTTGTGGCAAAACGCCATAACATGCCTCTGAATAAGCTTTTAAATGACACTTCGGGGCTTATCAATGTTTATGCGAGCGGCATTAATCCTCAAGGTGTTGGCGACACTATTGCCGAGCTTCAGGACGTGGGCCACAGTCGTTTTAAATTAAAGATTGGCTTTGGCCGCGATACTGACGTGAAAAATCTTCAAGCTGCAAAAGACACCTTATTAGACGGTCAAGAATTAATGGTTGATGTTAATCAAGCTTGGAATATTGAATCAGCTCTAATCGAATTACCCGCGATTCTTCAATTTAATCCAAGGTGGATCGAAGAACCCCTAAGAAAAGATGCACCTATTAACGATTGGCTAGCTTTCAAAAAAGCCTGCACAACCAAGGTTGCGGGGGGCGAGAACTTTGCAACAACGCTAGAATTTGAAAACGCTATCAATGACCAGTGGATGGATATCTTGCAACCGGATACTTGCAAATGGGGAGGCATTACCAAGTGTTACGAGATAGCCAGATATGCTAATCAGGCGGGTAAGATCTATTGCCCACATTCACTAGGCGGCGGTATCGCTCTGGCCGCATCTGCGCACTTGTTAGCGGCTAGTGGGCCCCATGTTTCTGGCATTTTAGAAGTCGATAACAATAAAAACCCGCTGCGTGAGGATGTCTTTCCAATCTCCCCGATAGCGGGGCAAATATCACTCTCTGATTTACCGGGTTTAGGTGTCGATACCGACGTACTCGATGACTACTTTAACAAGCCTGATGATTAACATCCGATATCTACAACAACGCTGAATTTTTATTAGAGCTTAACGATTAACCACCTAAAAATTTATGGCATTTTTGATATGATTCACAATATTTATTGATCAGCCACATCAAGACACACATTCATTAATTGCCAACATATTATTTTAGCGCTTTTTTATTTTTTGCAGTTTTTATGACTTTCGCTCTGTAGGCTAAAATACGTTGTTTAAGGCCAGCGCGACCTGCCGTGTGCACAATCGTAGCAAGATCTTGCTCGCGCGTATCGGTTACGGTAAGAGACAACATATCCCTCAAAGCTTTTAACGGCAACACCCGTGTGCGCTCGAGTGTCTCTGTAATTAATTGATCCCACTGATCAGGCTCAACAATATCGGTTGCTAAATTAATACCTAAGCTTTGCTGTGCATTGAGCGTTTTAGTGTCGATCAACAGGTCGCGTGCAGCTTGCGCTCCAGCAAGTTTGGCAAGTCGTCGAGTGCCCAAAGATAATTCAAAGTTCCAGCCCGGCATCTTTAACTTTATATCTGGGGCAGCCACCCGCAGCCAACAAGCTGCAAATAAATCTGCACCGGCACCGACAACTTGGTTATGTGCCAATGCCACAATTGGGAAGGGCGCATGGTGAATTGCTTGCAGCATTAATTCTATGCGTAAAATTCGCCAGAGAACATCGCCGTCACTGCATTGTTCAATATCAGACAAATCAAAACCCGCGCAAAAATGACGGCCATTGCCACGAATCACACAAAGTCGAATATCGACTGCCTTATCTATTTCATGCAACAAGGCCTCGACTAACTCAGGATTAAGTGCATTAGCATTATCGCTACGATTTAACGTTAAGATGAGTAGATCATCTTTTTTTTCAACGACTAGTACAGGTTGCGGATGCTCACTCATTAGCTGTTATTCCTTATTGAGACCGAGGCCCAGTTGCGCTAGAACTTCTTCCGTATGCTCCCCAAGTTGAGGCGGTCTAATGTTAACTTTAAGAGTTTCGCCATTAATGCGCATGGGCGAGCCGAAGGTTTTAGTTTTGAAGCCATTGGCCAGTGTCAGATCTTGAACCCAACCCATATGCTCGACTTGTGGATCACTCAGTGCATCGGCATAGTTGTTAATTGGGCTACAAGGAACACCCGCCTCGCTAAATACTTGCAGCCAATGACTCGTTGGTTTTTTGCTAAAAATCGCCTCTAGAGTTTCTTTAAGAGCGGTCTGATTTTCAGCGCGCAGGGTGGGATTAAGATAGCGTTCATCGGTCTCGAGCGCCGGCAATTCGACAACCTTACAAACGCTTGCCCAGAGATTATTATTGCCTGCCGCCATGCCGAAATAACCATCTTCTGTTTGGAAGGCTTGATAGGGTGCATTGCGCGGATGTGCAGAGCCCAACTTACGTGGATTATTACCGGTGCCGAAGTATTCACTCGTCTGCAATGCGGCTATCGCTAAAGAGGCTCCTAGCATCGAGAGGTCTATATATTGGCCTTTGCCCGTTTGCTCGCGCTCGCGAAGAGCGGCGGCAACACCAAAAGCACCGTATAGCGCTGTTGTAAAATCACACAGAGGAACGCCACATTTAACCGGCGCGCCTCCGGGCTCACCGGTTACACTCATAATGCCAGACATTGCCTGCATCGTCAGATCAAAACCGCCTTCACGACTTCGTGGACCAGACTGACCATAAGCGGATATCGAGCAATAAATTAGGTCGGGCTTTTGTTGCTGCATGGTCTCGAAATCTATACCGAGTTTGGCCATAACCCCTGGACGAAAATTTTCGATAACAACGTCACTTGCAAGAATAATCGCGCGCGCAGCTTTTAACCCGTCGTCTGATTTTAAATCCAATACCACTGAACGTTTGTTACGATTAACGGATGCAAAATTTTCACTGAAGCCATCGCTAAGGGGAGGCCACATGCGCAGAGC
>OOEE01000032.1_pt1 | contig 14313 bp, 7 predicted proteins | sample 1670541 | NCBI WGS metagenome assembly OOEE01 (sample SAMEA98149918, study PRJEB22522) | marine metagenome | biome: marine biome; feature: marine water body; material: sea ice | place: Arctic Ocean | collected 16-Sep-2015 | depth 1.1 m | reverse complement strand
CATTTTATTGATGATATTGATTTATGGGGTGTCAAAAATTATTGGGCTACTCCAGTCGAGTTTATTGGCGTGAACGGTGGAGATTGCGAAGACTATTCTATTGCTAAATATTTCACCCTGTTGGAATTAGGTATCTCCGATGAAAAAATGAGGATCACTATGGTTAAAGCGGTCAACCTAAACCAATATCATATGGTGCTTGCATACTATGCTACACCTGCTTCCATACCTTTAATATTGGATAATATTGACGGCGTGATCAGGCCAGCAAACACACGTAAGGATCTCATCCCCATATATAGCTTTAATGGTAGTCAGTTATGGTTAAACAAAGATAGAGGACGCAGTGTTGCCAACGGAAATGCTTCTCGTATTAAGGCGTGGCGTGATTTGCGTCAGCGAATGAACACCGCAAAACTCAAACAACCCAAGCTAAAACTGGAGTTTTAAAGCAATGACCCTATTTCGACAAATAAACTCATTACTATTTGGACTTTTTTTATTGGTCATGTCTGGTTTGGTTTATTTTCAGTTTACTCAAGCTCGTGATTTTATGAGTCAGCAGATGGAGTCTGACCTTAACAATACGATGACATCGTTAGGGTTAATGTTACAACCCCATGTAGAAACAGGAGATCTGGCTTCGGCTGAAACCTTAATTAATGTTATTTTTGAAGGAGGGTTTTATCGTAAAGTTACATTAAAATGGTTTGCTGATGGCAAGGAACAAACATGGGAAAATCCAGTTGTCATTGAAGGTGTTCCACAATGGTTAATTGATTTAGATGTGTTTGGGGTGCAAAAAAAGGAATCTATTATTACCTCTGGATGGATGCAGTTGGCTACGCTTGAGGTTGAGGCGCATCCGGGTTTAGGTTACCAGCAGCTGTGGCAAGTCATGAATGACACGCTCATGATTTTATCATTATTATTTATTACCAGTATTTTTGTCCTCAGGTACAGACTTAATAATATTTTAAAGCCGTTGCATGACATAGCTCTGCAGGCTAAAGAAATTGGTCTGCGAAAATTTGGTCACAGCATAGACACTCCTAAAACCACTGAACTGAAAGATGTCGTGGGTGCCATCAACTCAATGTCTGGTCAATTAAAACAAGTTTTTTCTTCATTGGATCAAGAAGTCAGTGAATTAAAAGATGATAAATTAGTGGATCAGGTTTCCCACTTACCTAATCGACAATATTTGTTTGCACAAATGAATAGCTGGTTGCATGAGCCCGGATTCGGTGGACTTATCTTAGCAAAATTTGACTGGTTAGAAGACATTCATAGTAAATATGGCTATCAAGGTCGAGACCAAATCATCAAGGTACTGTCTGAAAGAATGCAGGCTGAGTTACCTGGCATTGCCGACGGTGTGATAGCGAGGATTGCTAATACCGAGTTTGCATTTTTGCTTACCAAATCTGAGTACCATCAAATTGAAACCTACTTACAAACACTGATCCGCATCATTAATCAGGAAATTACTAAGGCAGGTTGTATTGCCAATAGTAAATTTGCCCTCGGCGTTAGCCAGCGAATTGACAACATGCAACCTTCTGATTTGTTGTCTCAATCTGACAATGCATTACAACAGGCCCTTAAAGAAGGCAAAATAAGCCATTGGATAGATGCACAACAACCACAAAAATATAGTAGAGAACAGTGGCGTACTAAGCTGGTAGACGCCATTAATAAAAGCCATTTTATGTTTCAATGGCAAGCAGTAAACGATATGCACTCTGACAATATCATTCAACGTGAGCTTTATTGTCGCTTGAATATTGATGACAAGGTTGTGAGTGCTTCTGAATTTATGCCTTTTATTGAGTTGTTGTCTCTTGGTGGGCAACTTGATAGATGTTTGTTGGAGACCATTGAGAAAAAGAATATCTTAGACATCGCTCACCAACCCGTTGCCATTAATTTAACTCATGATAGCTTGCAGGACCCCGAGTTTGCCCAATGGCTGGAGAGGTTCTTGCAACAATCGAAACATGCAACTCAAATGTTGTTTGAAATGCCCGAGTCGGTATTCATTCATTCATTTGCACCGTGTCTCAAGCTGACGGAAATAATCCGCTCTGCTGGTGCAAAAGTAGGGGTTGATCAGTGTGGCCGTCAAATGGGCTCACTTGACTATTTACAAAAATTACGACCTCACTATATTAAGCTCGACCAGTCTTTTGTATTCTATGAAAAGTTAAATCAAGGTAACGAAATGTGCCGAGCTTTGATCAATATTGCAAAAGGTTTAAACATAGATGTGGTCATTACTGGTATTGAAAATCAGCAGCAATTACAACAGTTTGCATCCCTAAGGGCTGACGGTTATCAGGGTTATATATCAGCACCGCAGGACATAACAGAATAAAGCAGGCCTCGATGTTATTGTTTTGATAGCCATTAATTTAATTATATAGCTTTTCTTATAGATAAAAAAAACGACACTCGGAGGTGTCGTTTTTTGTTTACAGCTTGCGTTTACATTAGATAATGTTGTTTGGAGGCACTATTCACCGGCTATCTGCATTTTATCAATCAGCACTGAGCCTGTTTGCACACTTCCTCGGGTCTCTTGTGTGGAGCCTATAGCGACAATGTTCATCAACATGTCCGCCAAGTTACCTGCGATGGTAATTTCGTGAACTGGATATTGGATCACGCCATTTTCGACCCAAAATCCCGCCGCGCCTCTAGAGTAGTCTCCGGTAACAATATTGACACCTTGACCCATCAGTTCAGTGACTAACAAACCTGTGCCCAGTTTCGCCAGCATTTCTTTATCGGAGTCACCAGTATGTTGAATAAACCAATTGTGAATACCACCTGCATGACCTGTGGTTTGCATGTTTAGCTTTCGAGCAGAATAACTGGTTAATAGATAATGATTGAGTAACCCATTGCTCACGACATCCATGTCTCGTGTTTTGACTCCTTCATGATCAAAGGGAGAGCTGGCTAATCCCTTCAATATATGTGGGCGTTCAGAAATGTTGAGCCAACTTGGCAATACTTGTTGACCTAACTTATCTAGTAAAAATGATGATTTTCGATACACACTACCGCCACTGATGGCGCTAATAAAGTGTCCAAATAACCCTGATGCAATTTCGCGGTCAAACAACACAGGCACCTTACAGGTTTTAACTTTTCTAGCACCTAGCCTACTTAAGGTTAATTGTGCAGCTTCACGACCCAATAGTTCTGGGTTAGTCAAATTAGCAATTTCACGACCTACAGTGTAGCTATAATCTCGCTGCATATCGCCGTCTTGCTCACCAATCACTACGCAGCTCATACTATAACGGCTGCTATCGTAACCAGCGATAAAGCCATGGCTATTACCATATACTTTGGTGCCAAGGTTGGCGTTGTAAGATGCACCATCTGAATTCGTAATACGTGGGTCTATATCTAATGCGCTAGTTTCAGCTGCAATCACTTGCTGAATTGCGTGGTCGGTATCTAGTTCTATAGGGTGATATAAATCTAAATCAGGGAATTCAAATGCCATTAGTTCTTTATCAGCTAAACCAGAGCAGTCATCGTCGCCAGTATGTTTAGCTATTTCAATGGCTTTTTCTACAGTGAGCCTTAAAGCTTGAGGTGATAAATCAGCTGTTGAAGCGCTACCTTTTCTCTTACCATGGTATACGGTGATACCCAAGCCGCCGTCGTTAGTAAACTCAACGGTTTCCACTTCTTTTAAACGGGAAGATACAGCAATACCTTCGACTTTAGACATACTGGCCTCGGCCTGTGTTGCGCCTTTGTCTTTGGCTAATTTTAAAACGTCTTCTACTATGTTTTGTATTTCGGCTAATTGTTGTTGCATAAGGCCTTCATTATTTGACTACACTTTTATTATCAACTCAGGGTGTCTAACATTACAGACTGAGCTTCTAATCATTTTGCGTGTAGTTTATTCTCGCTTGGGAGGTTACAATCTTTTAATAGTGTATCACTAAAGATAAACCCATGGTCGCCCCGAAAAAAAACAAAGACGTTGAAGATGAATACGTCGTTAGTGAAGAAAACGAACAACTTAGTAAAACACAGATAAAAGCCCAAATGGTTGCAATGCAAAAACTGGGCGAATCTTTGGTTCACCTCGGACAATCTTCTTTGGCTAAAATCCCTATGGAGCCCGAATTGCTTGATGCAGTGATGCTTGCACGTAAGATTTTGCGCAAAAAAGAGGGCTATCGCCGTCAATTACAATTGATTGGTAAGATAATGCGAAGCATAGATATTGCTCCAATTGAGCAAGCTTTAAGTAATATTAAATCGGCACATAAAAAAATAAATGATGCTTTTCACGGAACTGAAATGCTCAGAGATGCCATTTTAAAAGAGGGAGACAGCAAAATTGAGTTAACTATTGCTGATTATCCCCAGCTTGATCGGCAAAAAATGCGGCAATATGTGCGTCAAGCTAATAAGCAGCTGGCAGAAAATAAGCCTCCAAAGGCATCTCGTGAACTTTTCCAATATTTAAAACAAATTATAAATGGATAATATCTATGCGTAAGTACTCTTATTTTGTGTTTATTGCTGTGTTTCTATTAAACAGTTGTGGCGGTGGTGTGTCAGGTGAAAACGGTATCGATCCATTTGGTACTGGGTCTACATCAGAATCGTTGAGCATTTCATTAGCCATTCTTGACCAACAGTGCGAGGTTGTATCTCAACCTAGTTTTACTGCTGGTGAAACCTTGTGTGTTCAGGCTACTGTTAGTCAAAATTCCAATCTTATTACGGGTGAGATAGTCAGTTTTTCAACAGATGTGGGTAGCTTGTCTGCTGAAAGCAAAATCACAGATAGTAACGGTGTTGCACAAATATTTATAGAAAGTGGCACTGGAGATGTTGGAGCCTCGACTTTAGCAGTAAGTTTTGGTGGAGCAACATCAGAAAGTAGTTATGAATTTTTGGCTAAAGATATTATTGTTTTATCTGCGTTAACTATCGACTTAACGATCCTTAAAAATGGTGTTGCCGTTAATCGATTTAAAGCTAGCGAGCAAGTTCAAATTCAAGCTGTTATTAGAGATGAAAACTTAGGGCCCGTAGAAAACATTATTGTTAGCTTTACAACAGGCAAAGGAACCCTGAACACAAGTGATGCACTAACAGATGGCTCTGGAATGGCACAAGTTACATTAATCCCAGAGGATACAGATATTGGTGCTGCGGTTGTATCTGCTTTAATACTAGTCGACAACGACACAGAATTACTGGCGTCTATTAACTTTGCAGTACAAGCAGCGGATGTTATAAGCGCGCAAATTATTAGAATTGGTCATTTTGATGCGGATAACGTGTTTGTTGAAAATGAGATTGGAATAAGTGCTGCTGACTTACTTGGTAATGTTGAAATTAGTGCGGGTGCCACGCTAGGTATTTCTTTAGCAATAGTCGATGAAAATGACCAACGTATATTGACACAAACCCCAGTCACTTTTACATCAAGTTGTGCAAAAGATGGTTTCGCAAATATTGATCAGCAAGTGAACACAATAAATGGTGAGGCTGTTGCTACCTATGAGGACATCAGCTGTGCTGGAGGTGATGGAAATGAAGATGTGATAGTCGCGTCACTTGTTGTGAACAACTCTACAATATCGATTACCCGTTCAATATCTATTCTTGCTGAATCAGTGGGTTCCATTACTTTTGTTTCGGCCGACCCAACTCAGTTAGTGTTACAAGGAACAGGAGGGCAAAATAGTCAAACTGTTTCTACACTGGTATTTCAAGTTAATGGGGTGCTAGGCAATCCCCTTGCACAGCAAAATGTAACATTCTCACTTAACACTCAAACAGGTGGATTAAGTTTATCTCCTGCTTCAGGAATAACCAACTCGCAAGGGCAAGTGAGTGCTAGAGTAACGTCAGGCAATGTTCCTACATCAGTCAGAGTAACGGCAGACGTTGTAACAAATTCAGGTGTTTCTGTGCTGACTCAATCGGACTTGTTAGCCGTAAATACGGGATTACCCGACCAAAACAGTTTTACCCTTTCTGCAAATAGACTTAATCCTGAAGCCTACAATATTAGCGGGCAAACTGTCAGTCTTGTTGCACGTTTAGCAGATACGTTTAATAATCCAGTGCCTGACGGGACATCAGTAAGTTTTACCACCGAAGGTGGAGTTATTGCCCCGAGTTGTGCAACAACAAATGGGACCTGTAGCGTTACTTGGACAAGTTCAAATCCAAGAACTTTAGACCATAGAGTTACGATTTTAGCAACCGCGATAGGTCATGAAACGCTTTTTGACGCAAACGGAAATAACAGTTTTGATGATGCTGATGGTATTGCAATTATAGATGGTACCGACAGTGGATTTGGAACTAGTCAATCTGGAACAACAGGCTTTATTGACCACAGCGAAGCTTGGCGAGATGATAATGCAAACCTTGTCAAAGACGACTCTGAAATATTTTTGGATTATAACAACAATGGTCAATTTGATGTAGCTGATAGCCTATTTAACGGGCCGCAGTGCAATTCTGCCAATACTTGTGGTCAAGGTTCTGCCAATACCTTGCATGTACGTCGCTCTTTAGAGATTGTGACTGCAAGTTCAGTCGCATTGTTAGATATTTTAAATCAGGCTGGTGATATTATTTTCAGTAATCACCAAGCTGTTGCAGAGCCTTCACTTGTGCTTGAGCAAGGAGAAGCTATTAGTTTGCTATTACAATTTTCAGACACCGCAATACAATCAATCTCAAGTAACTCGACTATAAGGGTTACATCCAATGCTGGATTATTAGCAGGTCAAATAAACACTTCGATGAGAGAAACAAACAAAAGCGGCGCATCAGTTGTGGAATTTACTCTAACCAATGACCGCGTCGATACAGGCGGAGTTCAAACCACCGCAACAGTTAATGCTGAAGTGGTTTCGCCAAGTGGCGTTGTTTCTGTGGTTATATTCGTAGTGGCATTGAATTGATAAAAAGCTAAGCGGTGCCGCCCACTGTCAACTCATCCACCTTAAGAGTGGGTTGACCCACTCCTACAGGTAAGCTTTGTCCATCTTTACCACAAACACCTACGCCTTTATCTAGGGCTAAATCGTTACCTATCATAGAAACTTTTTGCATCGCCTCTGGGCCGTTACCAATCAACGTTGCACCTTTGATAGGAGTGGTGATTTTACCCTTTTCAATTAGGTAGGCTTCAGATGTAGAAAATACAAATTTTCCTGATGTGATATCAACTTGTCCACCGCCAAAGTTGGGGGCATATATGCCCTTATCTATAGAGGCAATAATTTCTTCTGGAGAATGCTGCCCGCCTAACATATAGGTGTTGGTCATACGCGGCATAGGCAGGTGAGCATAAGATTCACGGCGACCATTGCCTGTGGGAGCAACACCCATCAAACGCGCGTTAAGCTTGTCTTGCATATAACCTTTAAGAATGCCATCTTCGATTAGCACATTGTACTGAGTCGGTGTGCCTTCATCATCAACACTAAGTGAGCCGCGTCTGTCAGGTAAGGTGCCATCATCTACAATGGTGCAGCCTTTTGATGCAACTTGTTCGCCGATACGCCCACTAAACGTAGATGCACCTTTACGGTTGAAGTCACCTTCTAAACCATGGCCTACCGCTTCATGCAACAGCACGCCTGGCCAACCACTGCCCAGTACTACAGGCATTTTTCCAGCGGGTGCAGGTACAGCTTGCATATTAACCCTGGCCATATGAATGGCTTCATCGGCTATTTGTTGGTAACGAGGGCGACCATCATCATTTGCAACAAAATAGTCATAAGCAAAACGTCCTCCGGCACCTGAGCTGCCTCTTTCACGACGCCCATCTTTTTCCATTAATACTGAACAATTGAAGCGAATAAGTGGGCGAATGTCAGTACAAAAAGTACCGTCTGTAGCTGCTATTAAGACTTCTTCATAAACACCGCTAATACTGATTACCACTTGGCTAAGTGAGCTCTCTTGTTTGCGGATGTATTCATTTGCAGCACGCAATAGCGCTATTTTTTCTTGCTCTTGCATACCTAAAAGTGGGTTTTCAGCATGGTATCTGCTGGTTGGATGACTCTGTTTTAGTGATGCGACTTTATGCTTGCCGCCAGAGTTTGAAATACTGCGTGCTGCTTTTGCCGCTTTCATTAATGCTTCTGGGGATATTTCATCAGAGTAAGCAAAACCAGTTTTTTCACCACTTACTGCGCGAACACCCACACCGCGCTCAATGTTGTAACTGCCTTCCTTAATGATACCGTCTTCTAGTACCCAAGTTTCATGCTGGCTAGACTGAAAGTATAAATCAGCAAAATCGTTGTCATGTTGATATATCGTATCTAGTGCTGCTTCTAAAGTTGAGCGGGTTAAATTTGATGCATCTAGTAAGTTTTCTTCTACCAAATTAGACAAGGTGACTCCTGAATTTGTTGTGCTGATACACCGGCATGTTAGTACGGATATCAGTAAGTAATTGATGATCAATCTGGGCATGTATCATACCGATATCATGAGGCAACTCTGCTACTTTTTCGCCCCAAGGCGAGATGATACATGAGTGACCGTAAGTTTGTCGCTTATTCCTATGTTTACCTGTTTGATTAGCCGCAACAATATAACATTGACTTTCTATCGCACGGGCGGTCAGTAATGAATGCCAGTGAGCTTGTCCTGTTTGTTGTGTAAATGCAGCAGGTAAAACTAATACGTCTAGCTGCGCAATCTGGTTCATGGCTATAAACATGCCAGCAAAACGAATATCGTAACAAATGGCCAAACCAAGAACGCCAAAGGGTGTACTAATGACGATTAATTTATTGCCTGCCTGGGTATTGCGGGATTCAAGATATGTTCCGGTGTCATCCGCTACTTTTACATCGAAGAGGTGAATTTTTTGATACTCCTCGACAATCTTTCCGTGCTCATTAATCAATAGACAAGATGCTGTGAATTTATTGGCTGTGGTGCACCGTAATGGTAAGCTACCAGCAACCAGCCAGATGCCGTAATGAATAGCAAATTGCTTAAGCTTGAGTTGGATGGGGCCATGATGTAAATCTTCTGCAATTTCTAACAGCAACTTGTCACCACCTCCAAAACAAGCAAAACACTCTGGTAGTACTACCAAGCAAGGTCTCAGCGGGGGCAATAATTTGAGCTGTTGCTCAACAAACAAGAGATTATCTTCAACTAGTGGTGAAGACGTCATTTGAATAGCGACAACATTTGCACCGTTATTCGCCATTTACTGGTTCCTCTGCAAATATGTGTGTATTAAAAGGTGTATTTAACTGGCGGTCTAAAGATTGAGGGGGTATTTCTGAGTATGGTTTTGCTCTTGCTGGCAGAGTGACTTCTTTACTATCACGACCTAGCTCTGTTAATTGTGGGTTGTCCAGTGTGCCAGTGAGTGAAAACTTAATATTAGAAATTACTTTGGCAGAGGTTAATACTTGATCCAGTGCTAGCGCTGCCAATGCTGTAGCAGGGTTGACCATCCAAGCAACTATCACGGGCAAGCTGGATGTCACATTTGGGGCAAACTCAATTTGGTAATTTAACCGCTGGGCGTTTAAGTCGGTATAACCTTGCATAGTGATTTCGCCCGCGCCCCCATCAACTAGGGTGTCTTGAGTAAAGGCAATACCATTTTCAAGCTGAAAACTACCAATGATTTTTTCGTAGAAAAATCCTTTGGCGAAGACATCTCTAAAATCAAGCTGTAGTTTACGCACCAGCGAGTCAAGGCTAAGTAGACTAAATATTCGTGAGCCCTGATCACTTACTTCAGTTAAATAACCATCTGTTAAGCGCCAGTCTATTTGGCCATTAAGTGTGTCAAAGTTGAATTCATAAGGTGCGCGCTTCCAACTTAGATCAAATTGCGAGCTGACTTTTGAATCCTTGATCCCTGAGTTTAATTTAAGACCTTTTAGAAATGCTCCAAAATCTGAACTACTAAACTCCCCCTTCAAACGTGTGCTACTTTGACCGTTAGTTAGAAACCAATCCCCTGAACCATAAAATAAACCGTGAGTATTATTTAAGCGCACTTGATCTATCTTCATACCTGTGGCGGACCGAGACAAGTTAACATCTACTTTGCCTAAGTCGTTGTCCATAAATCGACAGCGAGTACAAGAAAAGCTAATCGGCGGAAAAGTATCAACGTTGGCATCGAATTTAATTGGGTCACTAGATAGCGTTTGCCCATTATCTAATTCAGTGTTTTGCCAACTTGTTAGTTCAATAAAATCAGCATTAATATCAACACCTTTATTTAACCAATCTTTGTATAGAACAACTTTCATTCGCGTTTCTTTGGCATTGATATCAAAAAGCCAGCTATCACTGGTGTTTTTTATTACGGTTTCTAATCCAGTCAGCCTTTGTGAAGCTATTAATGTGCTGTCTGCTTTGATAAAGATACGTTTTGGTGCCTCAAGCAGTGGTTTGTCGAAGTCACTAGGAAGGTCATTGATAAGAGTATTAACGGCCTTATACCAAGAACTAACATCCAACTCTGACAAGTTAGCAGAAACACTAAAACCTAGGCCCATGCCCATCAAATCTGATTGACCAATAGCTAAATGTGCGCGGGAAAATTGCATGTCTTGATGAGGTAAATTCCCATTAAATACGACGTCTTGGCCTAATGTGGCTTTGATAGACGATGCTTGTTCATTGCCTTGGCTAGTAACTAATAGGGGTAATGATTGTCCTGCGGCCTTGGCAAATGGAACAGGTAAACCTGAACTTAACTGAGTCAGTTCACTAAAAATTCGTGCTGAGTATTCGTAACCTTCTGTGGGAAGTGTTAAAGCAATGTCCGCTGTCCAGTTGCCGTTTCCAGATAAATATTTTGTTAATCCATCAGAAAACATCTCCAACACAGGTGTGACTTGCCAATCACCTTGAATATTAATATCTGTATGATAACCATTATCTTGATTCGCACCGGTAAATGCCAGTTGTATAGGTTGCTGTAATAGTTGAGAATTAAGATCCTTTGCTGTTATTTTGTTGTTAACAAAGCTAACCGTACCATTGGTTTGTTCTAATAAGATATCTAAGTTAGGCAGCTCTATCTGGTTTTCAACTAAGAATACGTTGCCTTTTGCAATCACGTCTTTACCAGTCAGAGGTATATATAAATGTAATTGAGTTTTTAATGGACCACTTACTTTGATTTGTTGAAGGGTTTTCCCTAACGTATCAGCAAGGTTGCTTTGCTGCATTAAATCAGTAACTTGTTGCCCATTGGCTTGGGCATCTGCATCTATAATTAAAACAGCATCGGGGGCTAGGTCTGGAATTTTTGCAGATAGGCCTGTTAACGCTACATCGAGTAATCGCCCTTTTTGACTAGTCATGGTCAAACTTTTGTTTTCAAACAATACATTAACATTAAAATTGGTCAATGCAGGCCATTGTGAAGCAAATTTTAACGTGCCATCAGACACTTGTATCTGTGCTTGGAACACGCCTTGTTTTTGTTCAAAAGGAAAGGCGTCGACAGCACCATGCCATATCATTTGGGCGCTTTCTATTTGACCCTGTTGTAAAGAATCGATTAGATATTTTCTAGTATTAACCCCCATAAGCTTTGTGGGATAAAGCTGAGGTAATTTTGTTATATCAATCGCTTCAATTACTGATGAAAATGCCAAGTGATTGTCAATGCTGCGATAAAAAATGTTTGGACGCAGGCTAATGAGTTTGCTTTTAAACCATATATTTTCAGCTGTCACACTGATGTTTTGTTCGGAAGTTTGAATATATAAATCAGCAAAAAAACGCTGGTATTCAATATTGTCAGGTAATAACTTATTGATCGCTAGTTGTCCTGATTTACCCTTTAAATTTAATCGCCCATTACCATTGAACCAATTAAGTTCGGTTGACAAACCTGCCATACCTGGAACTCTTGTTGTCTGTTGCCACTGTAGATCGCTTATTGAGGCTTTTAATGCCAGTTGGCCACTTAATGTACGATGAATATTTAATGTATTTAATGTTGCTTGTGGTTCCAGTAATTCAAGTGATTGAGCGTGGTTGGTTTGCATCACTAACGCTAACATAGGTAACACAGGTGCCAGTTTTATGGGGTGGGGATGCTGTAAAGATAGTGCGCCAGATTGGTCAATTTTGCCTAGCCAATTTGATACCAACACGTTGTCATTTATTTGCATGGTTAAATTGTTTAGGTTGAACAGCCACTCATCGTTCGCAGGAACTGCATTAATTTGGCCCCCTAGAACAGCTAACGTAAGATTATTTTCTGGGTTACCGTTTTCTGGATTTTGCCAATCAAAGCGACTATTAGATAAATCAAGTTGCACAGATTGTAATGATTTGTCTTTTATCGTCGCCCACATCACAAAACTACCACGGCTTTCAACTAATGTGTGTTTGCTGGGGATCCATTGTTCGACCCAGGGTGATAAATCGACTTCCTCACCTTTTGCGAAAAAAGTGCCAAAGAGACTTTCTTGATTACCATACAAATCGATAATAAATGATGCTGAATTCTTTGCTATTTGTTCTATCTGCAGCTTACCGACACCTTGATGATGTTCGCCTTTATTAACCCAAGACACTTGGTCAATCAGGACAACTTGCTGTTGGTTGTTTCTGGTATTAATAATGATTTTGCTTTGGCTAATAGAAAACAACTGGAGTTGTTGTAAAAATAGCTTTTCTAATGCATCTACTATCGGATATTGGGTTTCCTCCTGACTCAAGGAAGCAATATCGATACTCAACTCCACTTTGCGCAAATCAAACTTATTTGATTGTATCTGTCCTGCCCGCACAGATTGCCAAAAGTCAACTTCGATAGCTGTTTCGGCAATGGTTAGGCTGATGGGTGGTCGTATATTTTGTGCTAACGGTACGCTTTGGATTAACTGTATGTCACGGAGTATTATTGCTGGGCCTATTCCTTGCCATTTGGCACTGATTTCGCCAATTTTTATTTCAGCGCCTACTTGGCCTGATAACCATTGCTCTAGATGATGCTTTTGATCATTCATATAAGGCAGTGAATAACGAACTACGCTGATTGTCACCGCGACCACAACCAAACTCAAGGCAACCAACGCCCAGAGCTTTTTGATCAGGTAAGCAGCATAAAATGACGCATTTTTAGTTTCGATATTCATGTTTTAGTCTGATTTACATCATAACGACATCGAACTTGTCTTGATTATATAGAAGTTCAGTATGGACCTTAATCTGTTTGGTGACGAATACTTCTAGCTCAGCCAACATATGTGACTCTTCTCCTAGTAATGCATCGGCAACAGCTGGTGAAGCATAGACCACGAACTTATCTGCATCGTAGGCACGATTAACTCGTACAATTTCGCGCATGATTTCAAAACAAACTGTTTCTACAGTTTTTACTGAGCCGCGGCCCTTGCATACCGGGCACTCACCACATAAAACATGCTCCAAGCTTTCACGTGTTCTTTTGCGGGTCATTTCAATTAAACCAAGCATCGTAAAGCCATGAATATTGATTTTGGCTCTATCTTTATTAGTGGCAACCTCAAGACTGTGCATTACCCTTCTTTTGTGATCTTCTACCGTCATATCAATAAAATCGATAAGGATCATGCCCCCCAAGTTGCGTAACCTGAGTTGACGAGCGATGGCCAGAGTGGCCTCGATATTAGTATTGAATATAGTTTCTTCTAAATTACGATGGCCTACAAATGCACCCGTATTGATATCGATTGTGGTCATGGCTTCAGTTTGGTCGATAATTAAATATCCACCAGATTTTAAATCCACTCGTCTTTCTAACGAACGCTGGCATTCATTTTCTACATCATATAAATCAAAAATAGGCCTTTCGCCAGGATAATATTCTAAAAGCTTATGCAATTCTGGTACATATTCCTCGGTAAATTGCTGTAATTCTTGTAAAGACAGCTTTGAATCTATTTTGATGCGATCTAGTTGGGTACCTACAAAGTCTCTGAGTACACGACGCGCCAAAGGTAAATCTTCATATAAAATATGCGATTTGTTTTTCATTCTAGAACGGATTTTTTGCCATAAACGTTTCAAAAAATCAGCATCTTGGGTCAGCTCTTGCTCTTTTACGCCTTCGGCCGCAGTGCGTAAAATAAAACCTCCATCTTCGCTGCAAAAGCCTTGAACTAATGCTTTTAAGCGTTCTCTTTCGGCCGGATCTTCAATCCGCTGTGATACACCGACATGTTCAACACTTGGCATAAATACCAGATAACGAGATGGAATGGTTATATCAGTGGTAAGTCTTGCGCCTTTGGTGCC